>BNJU01000131.1_pt1 | contig 246599 bp, 245 predicted proteins | sample 8539281 | NCBI WGS metagenome assembly BNJU01 (sample SAMD00202456, study PRJDB9452) | human saliva metagenome | isolation source: human saliva | place: Japan | reverse complement strand
ATGGTGGCCGACGGCATCGTACTGGCCGGGGCCGAGAGCACGCACCAGAAGGAGGGATGCAGCCTGCCCGTGTTGACTCCCGCACTATTGAACGATGATGACCACTAGGTATCCACGCGATGGAATTGGAGTTGACAGCAAGGAGCAACGGGAGGCTCAAGGCGAGCCAGTGAATCGGGGTGGCAATGCGTCGGACATCGTGAATCGGGACGTACTTTTCTGACGAGAACTGCGGATGTCACTCCAGAGTCACTGGGGGCAGCCGCAGTCGTACGAGGGAGAAAGCATTGTCCTGGGCGCAGAACGCAGTTCCCGATCCGCCCGGCTTTGCGCGTTCTCGCGCTCTCTCCGCGCTTGCGCCGCGGCACTGACAGGCCGGCGCCGCCCTCAGGAATCCTTCGGATGGAGGCCTCCAGGCCGTCTTCCTGCCCGTGGCTGGCTTCAACTGCTCTGGCGGATGCGGGCGCGTCGGCCTCCTGCCCGCCCACTCGGACGTGACCGACGCATCGTTCGCAGCGCAGCGTGCGAGCCTCCCGCGAAGTCCTCCGGGCGCCTGCAGGCCCGAGGCTCCGGCAGGCGGCGACCGCGCACGTGCGTCTGATAGCGACTTCCGCCTCGGTGACCGGCCCTTCCGGCCAGGCAGCATTGGCGAGCCGATTGCGAGCGCACGGGGCCCAGCGCCGGGGCGTGCGCCGACTGGGTCGCGCGCGGCCAGCTTTCGACGGATGGCTCCGCCGTCTCCGGATCCGCGGCCAAGGCGGCGGAGCAGGTCCCCGGCGTCACCCAGGCACGTGGGCCAGGTTGTGCAGGCAGGCCGCCAGGTCCGGCTTGTGGGCGGTCCGGATCGACCCTGGGCCAGGCTCTCCCGGTAGAAGAGTGAGACCGCCTGCTGCTGCCGCAGCCAGGGCCTCGGGGCACGCCCGGCCCGGCTGGAGGGTTCAAGGTGAGGATGTTGAGCGCCCGAGCCAGGTCCGGCGGTATGAGGGAGCCGTTGGCGCGGACCAGCTGCCGGTTAGATGTCGCGTGGCCTCCCAGGCCATCGCGAAGGACTCCTGCAGCCGCCCGGCCGTGCTGGGTAGACGGGCGAGCACGTAGGACCCAGCCAGGGCCGGTCTCAGTGCGGCTGTGCACGCAGGCGCGTCGAATGCTGACCGCCTCCTGCGCCAGAAGCCAGAGCGCGCGCGGTTCAGGCTGCCGCCGTCACGCAGGCAGGCGCACTGGACCGTGAGGGCGTCGGCCAGGTCGGGCAGGTGGGCTGTCAGGGCGCTGCGCAGAAGCGCGAGCGAGGTGATCGCCTCCTCGCCCGCGGCGAGTGCCCTGCCACGCGCCGCGCGCGTCTGCCCAGGCGCCGAGCCAGCGGTGTCACTCCAGGGCATGGGCGGCCTTCGGCGGAGGAGAGCGCCGGCGTGCGGCGGGCGTCCCCGGCAGGGTGCAGCGGCCTCCTCGGCCGCCTCCGGGCCCTCGGTTCGGCTGCCCGACGGCGGCCCCACGGGCAGCGCCTCAGCACCTCCAGAGCCCGCATCGGCCGGTGCACGAACCGACTCTCCTCCTCACCGAGGCGGCGGTAGAGACCCACGGCCTCCCGGGCCATCTCGAGGGCGTCGACATAGCCCGCGTGCGCAGCCTGCGCCAGACGGTGCCAGGTCCGCCGCAGGTCGCAGGCGCGTGCACATCCGGATCGGCCCGGACGTTTACGCCGTCGGCCCGTGAGGAGCCTGCTGGAGGGCGGTGACGGCGGCGGCGCTCGCCGGGCGGACCTCACTCAGGCAGCAGGCGAGCGTGACCAGAGCCTGAACCAACCCGGTCCTGCCGTCGGTGACAGGATCATCGGCGCAGGCTCTGGCAGAGCGTCCACGGGACTCCGGGCGCGCGCCAGGGGCGTCACGCAGTTCGCCGGAAGCGCGCTCATGTCGACGGCGAGGGCGGCACAGAGCCCGCGCCAGCCCGGAGGCGTGGGCGTCGTAGTCTCGTGCCGGGTCAGGCGCCGTCGGAGCCGGACCGTCTCTTGCTGCGAGGCTGCAACGGCCTCACGTCAGCTGAGCGCGCGGGAGCTCACGCAGGCGGGATCCGCCATGACCGACAGCCCTCGGCGAGATCGCGGCGCGTGCCTGAATCGAGCGCCGGGGCCAGGTCCCGGAGAGCCTGGCGGGCCTCCCGTGCGGCATCCAGCGCCTCTGACGGCCCCGACCTCGGCCCGGGCGCTCACCGAGCCCGCAGCCGACCTGGCGCGAGGCAGCCTCGCGGAAGCGGCGCGGGAGGGCTGGCACGATCTGACAAGCCCTCAGGGACAGGGGAAGATGGTGCTGCTACGCTCAAACGGTGCGCTCTGCGCGGCTGCCGCGATGGGAGACATGCATCGAGGCGCGCACCGGCCAGGGGCTCCTTTTAGAATCGGCGCTGTGCTGGCAGCGGGCCGGGCAGGTGGCCGGCATGGCGGCCCGGCAGGACGGGCACGGTGACGACACGGAAGGAGTCGGGGTGACATGGACGCTGTTCGGCCTGAACCACGTGGGGGTCCAGGTCGTCGCGATGCTCGCCACCTTCGTCCTGGTGCCCTGACGCGCTGCCGCGCCAGCGCCACCTGCGCCACCAGGACGCCGGCGTCGAGACGCACGTCCTGGTGGGACTGGGCTCGTGCCTGTTCACCCTGGTGTCCGCCTACGGCTTCAGCCCCGATCACGCTCGGATGTCGCGGTGGACCCCAGCCGTGTGGCCGCGCAGATCGTTCGTATCCGGCTTCCTGGGAGCCGGTCATCTGTCGTCAACGAGCACCGTCCGTCTGACCACCGCCGCGATCGTCTGGCTCCAAGCGCCGCCATCGGCATGTGCTCTGCGGGCGGGCATGATCAGGTCGGCACGGCGGTCGCGGCTGGACCACATCGTCGTCCCGTTCCTGGGGCCCCACACTCGCGCCTGCAGCAGGCCGCCGCGGCGAGGTGACCGCTACTTTTGATCGACTACGAGATCGGCAGCGCCGTCATGCCCGGAGATCCCAGGCGCGCCACCGCATCGGGCTCACCGCCACCCTGGAGGAGACGAGGTGACCCGCGGCGAGCACCGGGCGCACCATGAACGCCGTCATGCGCTTCCACGGGCAGCGCCGCCGTCAACCCTTCATCGAGGCCCTCCTCCGGGCTCGACGGCGTCGTACGGCGTCGAGTGCCTCGAGGAGGCCGGCCCGACTGTGAGCCTGCCCAGAGGGCTCCGGCGACCCGGACAGGCGCGGGAGTTGGGGCGGGCCGTGCGTCCCAGCAGCGCGCCCTGGTCATGCCGGGTCTGTTGATCTACGACGACGTCGTCGCCGATCTTGGCCAGCTGGGCCGCCGTGATCCGCCGCGAGTTGCCGCCGCCCAGGTGAGGCGGTCCCACAGGTACATGGGCGCGCAGGGCGTCGACGACGCGGCGCACCCGGCGCGACTCAGTGCGCGTCGCCCAGGCGCAGGCGCTCGTGCTCCGCCGATGTGTGATCGTCGTACGTCAGTCCCCAGCACCGGCCCTGGGAGACCTCCACGTGCGGGGCCAGGACCCCGTTGTCGAGACGGCGTTGCCCAGGCCCGTGCCCAGGGGCTCACGATCATCTCGAGGCCGTGGCCCGTGCCCACGCGACCTCGTGCGTCGTTGAGGACCAGGGACGGATCCCAGGGGCCTGGGACATGCGGTGCCCATGTCGAAGCGGCCCTGAGCCTCCCACCAGGTCGGGCAGCACCTGGAACGCGGGCCGTCCTTGGTGATGTGGTGCGAGCGTGGCGACGACGACCCCGTGGCGGATCATGCCCGGCATCCCCACTGTCACCCGGTCCCGCGCCGGCAGCTGGGAGGCCAGCTGAGGCGATGGTCTCCCACCAGCTTCTCGGCGGCAGCGGGTGAGGGTCGGGGTGCGCACGGCGCGGGGATGATGTTGCCCTCGCAGTCAGCACCGAGGCCTTGATGCCGCCGCCTCCGCAGTCCACGGACAGAGTCGTTGTGCTCACGGCCCGAGCCTGAGTGGGCTTGAAGTCGTTGCGGTTTCAATGAGGTGCCAGCGCATCCGCCTCGACCTGGCCTACGACGGCACCTTCTTCTCCGGGTGGGCCGCCCAGCCACGCCGCGCACCGTCGAGGGGTCCTCACCTCCGCCCTGGCCACCGTGCTGCGTGAGCCGTCCGCCTCACCGTGGCCGGACGCACCGACGCCGGCGTCCACGCCGCCGCCCAGGTGGCCCCACCTCGACGTGAGCCCGAGGCCTGGGCCGCACTGCCGGACGCTCCGCAGCGCCTCCCGAGGCCGCCCTGCTCACCCGGGTGGCAGGGCGTCCTGGCCCGCGAGGCCCAGGAGCCTGGCGCGCACGCCGCGCGGGGGCCGGCGACGTCGTCGTCACCGGGGCGCGCACCGTGCCGGAGGAACTTCGACGCCCGCTTCGGCGCCCCGAGCCGCCGCTCACCCTACCGGATCGCCGACGCCGCCGCCCCGCGCGGCGCCCGGCGCGCCACCGTCCTGTGGCTGCCCGATGCGCTCGACGTCAGAGGCCATGGACGCCTCGCCCGCGCTCTGCTCGGCGAGCACGACTTCCTGTCCTACTGCAAGCCCCGCGAGAGTGCCCGACCATCCGCACCTGCGCACCCTGCGGTGGCGCCAGGCCGAGGCCGGGCCGGACGCGCGGGCTCGTGACCCTGAACGTCGTCGCCGACGCCTTCTGCCACTCCATGGTCCGCTCCTGGTGGGGGCGGGCCGCAGCCGTCGGGCAGGGACGCAAGCCGGTCACCTGGCCGCGCGAGCTCCTGGACGCCCGCACGCGCCAGAGCGCCGCCCCGTCGCCCCGCCACGGGCTGACCTGGAGGAGGTCACCCTACCGGCCGACGACAGGCTCGCCGCCCAGGCGAGCGGCCCGCACCACCCGCGTCTGAGCTGCTGATCGGCGGCCAGGGGCCCGCCCTGGTCGCGTGGTGCGATTCACGGAACGAGCCGCACCTTTTGACTCCCGCGGGGCGCGGTACTGTTGGCAATCGTCGTGCAGCACACGTGTGCGTGTCCGCGGTGCCGTCCCACTCGCCCCGGATCGCCTGTGCTCCGACCACTCACCTGACCATGGTGGTCTCGCCGAACCGCGAGACGCTTCACCGCGCTTCGGCGTGCCCACTCCTCAAGAGAAACGAGGCAACGCCCGTGCGCACGTATACACCGAAGCCCGGCGACGTCGGAGAAGAACTGGTACGTCATCGACGCCACCGACGTCGTCCTGGGTCGACTCGCGGCCCAGGCCGCCACCCTGCTCCGTGGGAAGCACAAGCCCCAGTTCGCCCCAACGAGGGACTGCGGCGACTACGTCGTCATCATCAATGCCGACAGGTGGCTCTCACCAGCAGCAAGGCTGACAAAGTTCGCCTACCGCCACTCCGGCCACCCGGGTGGCCTGACCGCCGTCTCCTACCGCGAGCTGCTGGCCACCCGCCCCGAGCGCGCCGTCGAGAAAGGCCATCAGGGCATGGTTCCCCACACCAAGCTCGGTCGCGCCCAGCTCAAGAGCTCAAGGTCTACGCAGGTGCCCGAGCACCACGCACGCCTCCCAGAGCCCGAGACGTTCGAGATCACCCAGGTCGCCCAGTAAGCGCTCCAGCGCTCGGCACCCCGCGACAAGCAAAAGGACATATCGTGGCTGAGACCACTGTCGACATTGACGCGCTGGACGAGGAGAACGCCCCTCAGCTACACCACCGAGACCGAGGTCCGCTCCGGGTCGCGGCCAGTCCATCACCGCCCCGGCTCCGGCCTGGGTCGCCGCAAGGGAGGCCGTCGCTCGCGTGCGCCTCGTTCCCAGCACCGGCCAGTGGACGCTCAACGGCCGCTCCCTGGAGGACTACTTCCCCAACAAGCTGCACCAGCAGCTCGTGCGCGCCCTTCACCATCCTGGACCTCGAGGGCCCGCTTCGACGTCGTCGCCCGCATCAACGGCGGTGGCGTCTCCGGCCAGGCCGGCGCCCTGCGCCTGGGCATCGCCCGCGCGCTCAACGAGATCGACCGTGAGGGCCAACCGCGCCACCCTGAAGAGGCCGGTTTCCTCACTCGCGACTCGCGCATCGTGGAGCGCAAGAAGGCCGGTCTGCACAAGGCCCGCCGCGCCCCCCAGTACTCAAGCGCTGATCGGGTCGGGTCCTGGCCGAGCCGGCCGAGCCTCCCTCCGCTTACCGACGGCGGTCGTCCCCTTCCCGAGGGCGGCCGCCGTCGTCATGTGTCAGGGGTGGTGGGGAGCCTCCCGGGCGGCGGCGCATCAGTTGATAAGCGGCCGACAGACGTCCGAGGCGCGGCGATGAGGGGCGCGATCTCAGGCGCGAGCCGCCGGGCCGGGGTCGGCGCAGGACATCAGACCTTGTGCGCTGGCCGAAGGTTGGGCCCCGATGTTCGGCGCCCCGTGGCGGGATGGTGCTGTTTCGTCACCCTCAGGAGGATTTCCATGGCTCGTCTCTTCGGAACCGACGGCGTACGCGGCCTGGCCAACGACCTGCTCACGCCCACCCTGGCCGTACAGCTCGGTGAGGCCGCGGCCCGCGTCCTGACCAAGGACACGTCCGCCGCACGGAGCTCACGCAGCGGCCGCCCCCGCGCGATCGTGGGCCGCGACACCCGCGCCTCCGGAGGTTCCTCGACCACGCCATCAGCGCGGGCCTGGCCTCCTCCGGCATCGACGTCACCCGCGTGGGCGTCCTGCCCACCCGGCGATCGCCCACCTGACGGCCACCCAGGACATCGGCTGGGCGTCATGATCTCCGCCTCCCACCCCCTTCCCGGACAACGGCATCAAGTTCATCGCCCGCGGCGGCTGCAAGCTCGCCGACGCCGTCGAGGACGAGATCGAGCCCTCCTGGGCAAGGTCAGCGACCGCCCCACCGGCGCCGACGTCGGCCGCGTCATCAAGGGGAGACCGTCGCGGATCAGAACTACATCAACCACCTCGTCGACTCCGTCGCCACCGACCTGTCCGGGCCTGCGCATCGTCGTCGACGCCTCCAACAGCGCCGCCTCCGTCGTCGGTCCGGCCGCGCTGCGGGCCGCCGGCGCCGAGGTCATCGTCATCAACGCCTCCCCGGACGGCCTCAACATCAACGACAACTGCGGCTCCACCACCCCGAGCAGCTGCAGGGACTACGTCACGGCGGTCGGGGCGGACATGGGTGTGGCCTACGACGGCGACGCCGACCGCTGCCTGGCCGTGGACGCCGACGGCAAGCTCGTCGACGGTGACCAGATCATGGGCATGCTCGCCATCGGCATGAAGGCCGACGGCACTCTCGGCTCCGACACGCTCGTCGTGACCGTCGCGAGCAACCTCGGCCTCATCCTGGCCATGCGTGAGCACGGCATCCGCACCGTCCAGACCGGCGTGGGCGACCGCTACGTGCTCGAGCGGATGCTCCAGGGCAGCTACACCCTGGGCGGCGAGCGGTCCGGGCACGTCATCGACACCGTCCACGCCACCACCGGTGACGGCGTGCTCACCTCCCTGCACGTGGCTGCGCGCGTCAAGCGCACCGGCAAGACGCTGGCCGAGCTCGCCAGCGTCGTCACCCGCCTGCCCCAGACCCTCATCAACGTCAAGAACGTCGACAAGGGCGCCGCCAGCTCAACAAGGCCGTGCAGGGACGCCGTGGCCTCCGCGGAGAAGGACCTGGGCGAGACCGGCCCGGGTCCTGCTGCGCCCCTCGAGCGCCGAGCCGCTCGTGCGCGTCATGGTCGAGGCCGCCACGCAGGAGGAGGCCGACCGCGTGGCCCGCTCCTGGCCGACACCGTCAAGAACAACCTCAGCCTGTGAGCTGACGGCGGTTTCCTCCTCCCCTGGGGCCGGTCGCAGCCGCCGCCACCAGTACGGTGGCCGGCGTCGCGACCAGCCCCGCATCTGAGCACCGCCTCACGGTGATGGGTGAGAATGGACCCGTGACCTCCTCGTACCGCCTGGCTCTCCTGACGGAGCCGTCGACCTGGCAAGGCCGGCCCCTGAGCGGTAGGAGCCTTGACCTGCTCGCCGTGCTCGCCGGCAGCCAGGACGCCAGGGTGAGCGACGCCGCCCTCATTGAGGCCCTGTGGCCCGACGACGCCCCAGCCCGGCCGCTGCGGGCGCTGCACGTCGTCGTCTCCCGGCTGCGTGCCGTCGTGGGGAGGGCGTCGTCGAGCGCAGCGGCGATGGCTACCGACTGGAGCTGGCGGAGGCGGAGGCTGATGTCCGGGACCTGTCGTATCGGGCGGGCGCGCCCGAGCCTGCGCCGCCGCCGGCCAGTGGGAGCAGGTCCTCGATCTCACCGACCGACTGCCCCAGGTGCCCGTTTCCGACGGAGTCGATGACAACGGTGGAGCAGGAGCCGCCCCCATGGCCCTCTTGCGGGAGCGGGCTGCAGCCCTGACCGAGGGGGCCCGCCGCGACCGAGGGGCTCGCCCTGGAGGCCACCGGTGAGCACGAGCGGGCCGTGGACCTGCTGCGTGAGGGCCTCCCAGCGCGACGGCGGCGACGAGACCGTCCTGGCCGCCCTCATGCGCGCCGAGTCCTGGGTGCGCTCACCGGCTGCGGCCCTGGAGATCTACGAGCAGTACCGCCGTCGGCTGCGCGAGCTGGGAGCCGTGCCCGGACCGGCCGTGCGCGCCGCCCACGAGGCCGTCCTGGCCGCCGAGAGCCCTGTGCGCCACGGCCTGCAGCCCGAGCCCGAGCACTTCCTGGGGCGCGAGGCGGACGTGACCGGTGTTCTCAAGGCCCTGAGCACCCACCGTCTGGTGACGCTCACCGGCCCCGGAGGGTCAGCAAGACCACCCTGGCCCAGGTGGTGGCGGCCCGCAGCCGCCGCCCGCCGTCTACGTCGTCGCCCTCGCCGAGGTGTCACCCGGAGCCGATCTGGCCAGGGTCGTGCTCGACGCGATCGGAGGCTCCGCGGTCGTCAACGGTGACCCGCACCGCGATCTGGCCGCCGCCCTCTCCCAGCCCGGAACCATCCTGGTGCTGGACAACTGCGAGCACCTGGCCGGCGAGGCGGCCGACCTCATCGGGCCGCTCCTGGTCGCCTGCCCCGACCTGCGCGTCCTGGCGACCTCGCGCCGCCCCCGTCGACCTGGCCGCGGGCACGTCCACCGCCTTGAGGGCCCTCGATGCTGCCTCCTCCGCCGAGCTCTTCCGCGCTCGCGCTCTGGCCGCTCGCCCCGGCCAGGTCATTGACGATGATGACCTGGGCGAGCTCCTGAGCCGGTTGGAGGGCATCCCCTGGCCATCAGGCTGGCCGCCGCGCTCACCCGCAGCCTGTCGGTCGGCCAGATCGCCGAGCGGCTGCCCGGCAGACCCGATCTGCTCACCGCCGCCCGCGACGCCCCGGCCCGTCAGCGCACCCTGAGGGCGGTCATCGAGTGGTCCTGGAACCTGCTCGACGCCGCCGAGCGTCGCGCCCTGGCTCGGCTGGCCCTGCTCGCCGACGGCTTCACCCTCCTGCCCGCGGAGGCGCTCATCGGTGCGCAGGCCGCCGACCTCCTCGACGCCCTGGTCTCCCACTCCCTGCTCGTGGTGCGCGACCACGGCCTGCCCCGTTTCCACATGCTCGTCACCGTCCGCGACTTCGCCCTGGCGCAGCTGTCCGCCTCCGGTGACGAGGCTGAGGCCCGCGCGGCCCTGCACCAGTGGGCGGTGGACCTGTGCTCCCAGATCCGTTTTTCCCGTGGACGCCGGCGACTTCGGCGACGCCCGTCACCCCGAGGCGCGCCGCACGACCGCCTCTTCCGGCAGGTCGCCCACGATGAGGCCGTCATCCTTCAACAGCTCGACCGGCTCCTGGCGCAGGCCGACGGCCACGGCTCGGATCACCTGCCGGCGGAGCTGCGCGACGCGATCTGCCTCATCGGCGCCGCACTCATGCGCCTGTGGAGCGTTACCTGGAGCTATGAGCGCATCGCCGACTACGGTGCGCGCCTCATCGCTGCCCGCCGTCCAACCGCCCAGGACTCGCGCGGCAACGAGGCAGGCCTGAGCGTCCTGGCCCTGTGCGTCACCCTCTTCGGGCTCCTGAGCCACGTTCCCGAACAGGTCCGCTCCCTGCTGCCGGCCTCCTTCGACGGAGAGGGACCGTTCAGCCGGGTCAGGCGCTTCCTGCGTGCGAGCGACGAGCAGTGGCCCGAGCTGACCGGCGACGCCGACCCCTGGGTCGCCTGGGCGGCGACCCGCTGTCTAGCCGCCCAGCAGGAGGACGACGGCGACCCTCAGGCCTCCCTGGAGACCATCGAGGCCCTCCTGGGGCGGCTCCATGGCCACGACCTGGCCGGCATTCACCTGCTCGAGCTGCACCTCCACCGGCTGCAGGTGCTCATGTCCCTGGGGCGTTACAGCCAGGTCGTCGACGCCTGCTCGCGCGCCCAGGTGCTCCTGGAGCAGGGTCCTGCCCAGCTGGGGCGAGTTCTTCCGCACGACACTGCACATGGAGGGGCCTACTGCGCGGTCTACCTCGATCCGCGCCCCGAGACGGCGGGCAGGCTGCTGGAGAGCCTGGAACCGATCGACCTGCCGGGAACCCTGCGCTTCATCGCCCGCTCCGTGCGCGGCTGAGCTGGAGCTCACCCGCGGGAACGTGCGCACCGCCGCCCTCATCCAGCGCGTGAGCCTGCGCTACGCCGGGAACTGGCGCTCCATCCTGGGGATCCGGGCTCCCAGTGGGAGCTCTACATCCTGAGCATGTGCCTGGTCACCGACGTCGAGCTCAGCCCCGACGACGCCGTCGAGCTCGATGCCCGGAGCCGTCCGTGCCCGAGCCACCTCGCTGCTGCGTGAGATCCTCTCCGATCCGGCTCCACGGCAGCGTGACATTCCCCACGCTCATGGCTTTCGCGGCCGCCGTCGGCCTGTCCGCCGTGGCTGCTGAGGACGCGGCTCCGACCGGCGGGCGGTAGGGGGCCGAGCTGGTCGCCACCGCCTGGCGGTGGGCACCAACCAGACCTGCCGCTGCTCTCCCACGACTACCTGCGCAGCCGCACTGAGCGGCTGGACGCCCGGGCGCTGGGCGCAGGCCGAGGAGAGGATTCGGGTCCCTGGACCGCGGTGGGCTCGTGGCTCACGCCGCCGACCTCGCCGGCCGTCTGGCGGGCGAGGTCGGCTGAGCTCGAGCTGCGGCTCAGGGCGTTGCGCCGCTGGTAGCGCACGACCGTCAGAGGGAGCCATGACGGCCAGGATCAGCAGCGAGCCGATGATCGCGGCCCGTACGTCCCGGCCGAGCCCGCTGTTCCGTCCAGCAGGTACCGGTCGCCGTCGACGATGTGCGAGACCGGGTTGTGGCGCACGAAGGCCTTGAGCCAGCCCGGTAGCGTCGAGGTGGGCACCATGGCGTTGGACAGGAAGGTCAGCGGGAACAGGACGATCACCGTGAAGGAGGTGACCGCCTGGGCCGAGGAAGACCGTCCCCAGGAAGAGGAAGATCAGGCGATGGCCCGAGGCGCAGCCGCCGCCAGGGCGATGGCGCCAATCGTTCCCCGACCAGCCGTTGGCAGGCCGGTAGCCCAGGATGTAGCCGGTGAGTACGGTCAGTGAGGTGCAGATGAGGTAGCGCAGCACGTCGGAACCATGGGGCCCCAGGACCGGCGCGATACGGGACATCGGCATGGTGCGGAAGCGGTCGAGACGCCCTTGTCCATGTCCTCGCGCAGGTCCACGCCCACGCTCTGGCTCGTGGTCAAGGGCATTCGTGATGATGAGCCCGGGACGATCGTGGGCAGGTGAGCCTTGACGTCGCCGGCGATGGCGCCGCCGAAGAGCTCGCCGAACAGGACGGTGAACATGACCGGCTGGATGAGGATGTCGTAGAACTCCCCAGGGGTTGCGCACCATGGTGATGAGTGAGCGCCAGGCCATGGTCAGGGTGTCCGGGACGAGCCGGGCCTCGCTGAAACGCCGAGACGCCGGGGAGAGGGAGGTACTGGTCGGTGCGGTCGCGGTGGCTGGGGACGGTCGCGACTGCTCCTGAGAGTCTGCGGGACGGGAGGACGAGGAAGCGGGTGATGGCGCCGACGGCGCGGCGGCATCAGGTGAGGCCGCGTCATCGTGCTCGTGGGTTTGCCCGGTCAGGGCCATGAAGACCGAGTCCATGCTGGGGCGGTCCACCGAGACGGTTCTGGGCGACAGCCGGCGTCGCGTAGAGCCACGAGCACCTCGGTGGCCACCGAGGCCTCGCTCAGCAGCGCCTGCAGGTGGGTGCCCTGGTCGACGGTCGCCGGGGCGTGACCGGTCACCCGCTCGATGATCGCCGCGGTGGCCCCCTGGTCCTCAGGGGTCGCCGGGCGTCAGCACCAGAGAGCTGCTGCCCACCGGTCCTTGAGCTCATCGGGGGTGCCCTCGGCGATGAGCCGTCCGGCATCGATGATGCCGACCCGGTGAGCCAGGCGGTCGGCCTCCTCCAGGTACTGGGTGGTCAGCAGGATCGTCGAGCCGCCCTCCACCAGGGGAGCGGATGACGTCCCACATCTGCTCACGCGTGCGCGGGTCGAGACCAGTGGTGGGCTCGTCGAGGGAAAGATGAGCGGGGGACGGGGAGATGAGCGAGACCGCCAGGTCAGTCGCCGCCGCATCCCACCGGGTATCCGCTCACCCGCTTGCCGCCTGCCTCGGTCAGGCTGAAGGCGGCCAGCAGCTCGTCGGCCCGCTCACGCGCCCGACGTCGGCCAAGGCCCAGAAGGCGCCCGAAGAGCGCAGGTTCTCCACGCCGGTGAGCGTCTCATCGACGCTGGCGTACTGGCCCGTCACCCCGATGAGGCTGCGCACCGCGTGGCGCTCGCGGACGACGTCGTGCCCCAGGACCATCGCCCGGCCCGCGGGTGGGGGCCAGCAGGGGTGGTGATCATGCGCAGCGCCGTCGACTTGCCGGCACCGTTGGGGCCGAGCAGGCCGTGAGACGATGCCGGTGGGGATCTCCAGGTCCAGGCGGTCGACGGCGGTGAAGGAGCCGAAAGGTGCGGGTCAGGCCATCGGTCCTGATGGCCGGTGCCTCGCCCGGTGAGGGCGATTCGTTTGCTGTTCGTGTTGCCATGCCGCCAAGGCTGGACCCCGGCGGTTTCTGGCGGCTTCACCGCGACGCCACTCGGTTTCACGCCGTTTCGTTCCGCTCACGGACCATGCCAGGTGAGGTGCTGATCACGGCGGGTGGCCTTGTCACGGGCCGCCTCGTAGCTCTCTGTAGAAGATGGGCGCAGAGACTCCCGTTGGTCCGGCCCTGCTCGTAGACGGTCCGGCACTCGAACAACAGGTCAGCGGTGTTGCCATGCAGCGTCATGATCCGTCGGGTGAGGAGATTCCTGGCGAACATCCGCTTCATGAGGGGCGCGGACACGGCGGTCGGCAGCCGGTAGAGCGAGCATCTCGCCGCGGTAGCGCCTCAGATCAACGCCGCGCGAGGCCACGATCCTCGATGTTTCCCGGATCGCCTTGACCGCGGGCGAGCATCCTGGTAGAGCCGCATGAGCTGCTCGGCGGCGCGCGTCGTGTCCTCGACGTCGCCGTACATTGCTGCCACGGCACCGACGCCGGCGTTGATCGCCATATGCAGCCAGATCCACTCGAGCATGTCATGGGGGGCGCTCGAGGCCGATACCGCAGGGCCGAACAGCGCCTCCACCCTCTCGTAGCCCGGGAAACGGGCTCTGTCTTTGCCGCTCCAGCATGATGTGGTCGAAGACGCAGCAGGTGAGCTGTTCTCCCGTGATGCTCCCGCCCGCCACCGGGTACCCCAGGAGGACGTCGCGGCCCGGCCATCAAACGGTCGAGCTCCTCGCGTTCTCCCCAGAATCCCGCAGAACAGAAGCACGGGTCCCTCGATCCCACCCGTACGGAGGTCGGCCATCACCTCGGCGATCCTGCCCTGCGGCACTCGAGACCACGATGAGGTCGTAGCTGGTGCGTCTCTGGTGATGAACGTTGTACTGGTCGCGGGTCAGCGAGCCTTTCGGGTCAGTCCTGCCATCGAGGATCTCGACCTCGAGCGAGCTGACTGAGGCCCTCGTGCTGCTTTGTCGCACCAGGTGCTCGACGTGGTGACCGGCCTTCTGAAAGAGGTATCCGTACGTCGTCCCGATCACCCCCAGACCGACGACGAGGACGTTCATGGGAGCTGTGAGTGTTTGCCTGCGTTGTCATGACCGTGAGCCTGTGGCCCTCCGGTTTCAGACCGGTTTCAGTGTCTGGTGCTCAAGGTCCGCTCAGGACTTGCGCCGCAGGACCCGGCTCATGCGGTGCTCGGCGTCCTTGGCCGGGACCAGGGCTGTCCGCCCCGGGAAGGTCATCAGATCAGGATCGGTGAAGGGCGGGTTCTGGTGTGATTCAAACAGGCGTGGATGCCACTATTTTTAACATGTAAACCTCATCGTGTCTGTTTTGTTTGATTGACGACCACAGTGTGTCGTTTTATCATTCATTTATGATTAGTAGTAACATCGCCACCTTGCGTAAAAAACATCGCTGGACTCAGGAAGCTTTGGCAAACAAGGTTGGCGTCTCTCGGCAGACCATTGCCAAGTGGGAGGCTCCGGGTGGTAATCCCGACATTTCCTCATGTATTCGGTTGGCGCAGGCGTTCGATGTTGCGATCGACGATCTTGTCAACGGCGACACTTCATTTGTTGCCATGCTCGATCGCCCCGGCAAATACATATTTGGCACCGTTGTGATCGATCAGGGATGGGGAGACTCACGCTTCCAGTGCGTGCCAGAAAAGGTATTTCAACATTAAGGCTGGTGACGAGCTCCTGCTTATTGGCGACATCGACCGGGGGCTCGCTTTGATGGATACGCAGTTCTTTGTGCAGGCTGCTCGTCACGTGGAGGGGGATCATCGTGCGGCACATGACAATACTGAAAACTAAGCGAAAGAGGGTGCGTGTGCTGATAATCATTTTGCGTCGTGCTTGGCCTGCTCGGGGAGGTGTGACTTATTATGCTCATCGAAAATATGACCTATGATCGGGCTGCTGGAAACGGTTGTTCGTCGTGCTGGTTTTGTTGAAAGGCGGGTAACGCTGCCGAGCGGTGCAATCATTCACTATGGTGAGGGGACCGAACAATGGTTCACCGCTCATGTTGGTTCACGGCCAGCAAACAATGTGGAGGGACTATAGTGCGGTGCTCGGAGAGCTATCTCAACGCTATCACGTGTTTGCGGTCGACTGTTATGGCCATGGTGGATCGAGTAAAAATCCGGCAGATTATACGGCGATCAAGAATGCGAGTTGATTTCGTGTGGTTTATCCAGCACGTTGTCAAGTCTCAGTCTTGATCTCCGGTCACTCTTCGGGAGGTCTGTTGGCGACCATCGTTGCCGCCAAGGCTCCACAGCTTGTCACTGGTTTATTGATTGAGGATGCGCCATTCTTTGCGACTGAACCTGGAAGGGCTGAGAAGACATTTGCCTGGCTCGGGTTTCGCGATATGCATCATTTTCTTTGCGACAGTGGTGAACGAAATTTCACTCGCTACTCAGCTGAGCACACCTATCTTGCGCAAGTTCTTGGGCAAAAAGAACTTTGATGTGTTTGTTAAAGCGGCCTGCCCTCGATTACATGAGGCGCCATCCCTGGCGAAATACCGCGTCTTTGGTATTATCCTCCTGAGCTGCATGTCAATGAGGTTCTTCGACTTTGACGGCGAACTTGCAGGATGGTACGGGCTCCCTATGACTTACGATTTGGTGAGACCTTCTATGATTTCTCGTGGTTTGCAGGTTTTTGATCAGGTGGAGACGCTGAAGGCTGTTCGCTGTCCGTCAATTCTTTTGCATGCTGCTCATCCGTCGAAATATGCGGGGGCTACTATGATGGTCGTGGGGTGCTGCTCGGTGCTATGGATGATCGTGATGCGTCGCGTGTCCACTCGCTTCTCTCTCGTAACACTCTAGTCGACAACGTTAAAAAGCGGTCATGATATTCATTCTGAACAACCTGAGGGTTTTTATCAAGGCCGTCGATGATCTTCGTTAACCTTGTTGCAGGGGTGGGATAGGAGTGTTTTCTGAAAATTAAAATCGGTGCCGACACCACGGTGTGTGGGTGAACGGCATCGGGATGAGAATGTCGCCGCGACGTGGACTCGGGCTCCTCGTCGGGTTGCTGACGGTGCATGCTCTGATGCCGGTTCGGGCATGTCCCCTCTTCTGGTGCGGTCTACTCCACGGGGTGGGATCTACTGGCCAGGGGTTGTGCGCACTGCACGAGGTCCCTACCTACCTGGGTGCACCCGCCCTCCCGCAGTAGCACCCGACCCTCGTGCAGTGCACGCCCAAGGCCAGCAGGGCGGCTGCGGGCGACCGCGCCCGCTATGTCCGGTGAACCGGCTGATGACTTCACCCCAGGCGGCTCACCCGCTGGAGTCTCAGCGCGAGGACGAGGGAGGACGAGGATCAGGACTTGCGCAGCGGGACCCGGCTCATGCGATGCTCGGCGTCCTTGGTCAGGACCAGGGTGGCCCGCCCCCGGGTGGGGGCGATGTTCTCGCGCAGGTTGACCAGGTTGACGCTCTCCCAGATCTCGCTGGCCCCGGCCAGGGCCACGTCGTCGGGGATCTCGGCGAAGCGGCGGAAGTAGAGCCCGGCTGGGTGAAGGCCGTGTGCTTGAGGGTGAGGAACCGGTCCAGGTACCAGCGGCGGATGTCGTCGGGGTCGGCGTCGACGTAGATCGAGAAGTCGATGAAGTCGCTCACCGCCAGCGCCGAGGCCCCCGGCCGCGACCCCCGCGGGGCGGGCTGGAGCACGTTGAGCCCTTCCAGCACGAGGATGTCGGGACGCTCCACCGTTACGTGCCGGTCCGGGACGATGTCGTAGACCGTGTGGGGAGTAGACGGGCGCCTGGACGCGCTCGCTGCCGGACTTCACCGCCGCGACGAACTCCAGCAGGGCGCGACGGTCGTAGGACTCGGGGAATCCCTTGCGGGCCATGAGTCCGCGCTCCTCAAGGACCCGGTTGGGCAGCAGGAAGCCGTCGGTGGTCACCAGGTCCACCCGGGGCGTGTCCGGGAAGCGGGCGAGCAGGTGGGCGATGAGGCGCGCCGTCGTCGACTTGCCCACGGCGACCGACCCGGCCACCGCAACGATAAAGGGCGTGGGCGGCTCGCTCACCCCCAGGAAGGCGCCAGTGCGGTGCGCCCGCTCGCGCGAGGTGGTGATGTAGTCCTCCAGCAGGGCGGTCAAGGGCCGGTAGACGGCGTCGACCTCGGCCAGGTCGATGGGGTCGCCCAGTCCCCGCAGCTTCTCGACATCGGCCTGGGTCAGCGGCAGTGGCGCCGAGGACGCCAGGGCGGACCACTGGTCCCGGTCCAGCTCGATGTAGGGTGAGGCGCACGGGAAGCCCAGGTCGCTCGGGTCGCTCAGCTCGGATGTCACTGACACAGTGTCGCAAATGAAGACGCCCGGCGGACAATCCCTGAGGGAACGAATGGGGACTCGTCAGGGGCGTCGGTGGGGCGCCGGCGAGGGATCGAGGTCACACTGAGATCACGCCGAGATCACATCGACGTGTCCCTGCGCTCGTTGTCAACGCCGCGCCGGCATGATTCGATCGGAGCATGTGTGGGAATTGTCGGCCACGTCGGCCCTCCGAGTGAAACTGGTTCCTCCCGTTCCCTGACCGTTCTCATGGATGGCCTCGGCCGTCTGGAGTACCGCGGCTACGACTCTGCGGGCGTCGCGCTGGTGGGCCCCTCCGGCCTGGATGTCGTCAAGGAGGCGGGCAAGCTCTCCGGGCTGCGCGCCATCCTGGAGGCCACCCGCCGGCTCCCGCCACCGCGGGCATCGGGCACACCCGCTGGGCCACCACGGCGGCCCGACGACGGCCAACGCCCACCCCCACCGCGCCGGCCACCTCGCCGTGGTCCACAACAGCATCATCGAGAACTTCCGCCCGCTGCGCGGGAGGTCGAGGCCGCTGGGCGCGAGCTCCTCTCCGACACCGACACCGAGGTCGTCGCCCACGTCCTGGACATCGACTTCACCTCCCGTCTGCGCCAGGACCCGTCCGCCGCCTCCGACCCGGCCCGGGTCGCCGACCTCCTGGTCGCCTCGATGCAGGCCGTCACCGCCCGCCTCGAGGGCGCCTTCGCGCTGCTGGCCGTCACCGACCTGGCCCCGCGGCGATCGTCGCCGCCCGCCGCTCCAGCCCCCTGGTCATCGGCCTGGGCGAGGGGAGAACTTCCTGGGCAGCGACGTCGCCGCCTTCGTCGCCTTCACCAAGAAGGCCGCCGAGGTCGACGACGACCAGGTCCTCCTGCTGACCGCCGACGCCGTCCACGTCTGGGACAAGGACGGTAACGCCGTCGAGCCCAAGACCTGGGAGGTCTCCTGGGACGCCTCCGCAGCCGTCAAGGGCGGCTACGACACCTTCATGGACAAGGAGATCACGAGCAGCCCACCGCCGTGGCCGACACCCTGCGCGGCCGCGTCGACGAGCGCGAGTGAGCTCCAGCTCGACGAGATGCGCATCGACCCCGCCGTCCTGCGCAGCGTCGACAAGATCATCGTCATCGCCTGCGGCACCGCCGCCTACGCCGGGCACGTCGCCAAGTACGCCATCGAGCACTGGTGCCGCATCCCCGTGGAGGTCGAGCTCGCCCACGAGTTCCGCTACCGCGACCCGGTCGTCAGCGAGAAGACCCTGACCGTGGCCATCTCCCAGTCCGGCGAGACCATGGACACCATCCAGGCCGTGCGCCACGCCCGTGAGCAGGGCAGCAAGGTCCTGGCCATCGTCAACACCTACGGCTCGACCATCGCCCGCGAGGCCGACGCCGTCCTCTACACCACGCCGGCCCGGAGGTCGCCGTGGCCTCCACCAGGCCTTCCTCGCCCAGATCACCGCCTGCTACCTGCTGGGGCTCTACCTGGCCCAGCTGCGCGGCAACAAGTGGCCCGACAGGGTCGCCGAGTACCTGGACAACCTCGCCGCCATGCCGGACCGCATCCAGCACGTCCTGGACCAGCAGGAGGCCCGCGTGCGTGAGCTGGGCTCTGAGCTGGCGGACAAGTCCTCCTTCCTGTTCCTGGGCCGCCACGTCGGCTTCCCGGTGGCGCTGGAAGGGGCGCTCAGCTCAAGAGCTCGCCTACGTCCACGCGGAGGGCTTCGCCGCCGGTGAGCTCAAGCACGGCCCGATCGCGCTCATCGAGGAGGGGCTGCCGGTCTTCGTCATCGTGCCCACCCGCGCCGCCCGTCCTGCACGACAAGGTCATCTCCAGCATCCAGGAGATCCGGGCCCGCGGCGCCTCACCATCGTCATCGCGGAGGAGGGATACCGACGTCAGGCCCCTTCGCCGACCACATCATCCGGGTGCCCGCCACCCCCACGATCCTGTGGCCGCTGCTGACCGTGGTGCCGCTGCAGATCTTCGCCGCGGCGCTGGCCGGGGCCAAGGGGCTGGACATCGACCAGCCGCGCAACCTGGCCAAGTCCGTCACCGTCGAGTAGGGCCGACGCCGAGACGTCGACTCGACCCGCAACGGTGCCGAGCCCGATCCGGGCTCGGCACCGTCATCTGAGGCCGGGCGCAGGGGACCCGGATCTGCTGCTTCGTGCGGGCCTGTGAGCGCTGAGAGGACAGGGTCAGGTCGTCGTCGTTGTCGACGTGGTCGGCCTGGGCGACGACGAAGGCCTGGGCCATACCGCCGTCGTGGGCCAGGGAGAGTGCCAGTGGCCGATGCCGGCCTGGCGCGCGGCCATCGCAGCCGCCCCGGTCAGAGCGCAGGCGCGGTGGGGTGCCGGGCGTGGAGTCACCTCGATGTCCTGGTACTCCCACCCTGGGGCGCGTCCAGTCCGAGCTCGGCGTAGGCCGACCCCAGGGCCTTGAGAACCGCCTCCTTGGCCGCCAGGCGCGCCCCGAGGGAGGCGGCCCGCTTCTGGCAGGCGGCCAGCTCGGCGGGGGTGAAGAGCCGCTCGCGCAGGCCGGGTACCCGGTCCATGTAGCCTTCGAGGCGGGGATATCAACCAGGTCGGTCCCTACAGCGCGGATCACTCGGCCATTGTGCCGGGTGAGCGGGGACAGCGCGAGGGTGAACGCGCCACCCAATTCTGGAAGAGACAACTTCTTGGTGCCCGGCCGCGGACGGACAAAGCGGACCGGCGGCCACCCATGAGGTCTTGCTCTGTGAAACTGCCTGTCTCAAAGCCGTGTTGGAGGGGCGAGGAGAGCGGAGCGGAGGACAATGGGACGGATGAGTGACCTCAACGACCTCCCGCGTTCCCACGACGTCACCGACCCACCACCTGCGCCTGGCCGCCCAGGAGATCGCGGCCGCGGAGGCCCCCGTCACCGCGGGCACCGACCGCTACATGAGAGCCGCCGCCCACGCGGTGGCCCGGGCGGCGCTGCGCGAGCTGCGCCAAGGAGCCGGCACTGCGGGCACCGCGGTGGCCCCCGCCCGGCCGGTTCCGGCGCCGTTGACCTCGATGAGCCCCGATGGGGTCGGCCGCCACCCCGCCTCACCGCTGTCCCCGGCGACGCCGCTGGGAGGAGCAGGTGAGGCGGCGGGGACGCAGACCGGCCCCGGATGGATCTCGGGGCCCCGGTACTCCTCTTAGTCGGCGGCGGCCGCACGGTGCCGACACCCTCCTGGCCGGAGGTCTGCTCGCCCACAGCGGCTGCGCGGTCAGCGCCGTGCTCGCCACCGAGCACCCCCATCCCGTCGCCCTGGAGGGCCCGCAGCCACGGCGTCACCATTCACGGCGCCGGATACCGCAGCGACGACGCAACCGGCCCAGGACGCCGCCGAGGCCATGGCCGCTATCGACGCCTTCCTCGTCCACGGCGGACTCGTCCTGGACGGGCTCACCGGCATCAGCGCCACCGGGGCGCTGCGACCCGACGCCGCCGCCCTCATCGCCCCGCTCATCGCCGCCGGGAGAGCCGGGGCGTCGCCCGCTGCGCGTCATCGCCGTCGACCTGCCCAGCGGAACCGGCGTCGACGACGGCACGGTGAGTGGCCCGGTCCTGGCCGCCGACCGTACCGTCACCTTCACCTGCCTCAAAGGGATGCCAGTGCCTGCCCCGGCCCGGCACCTGTGCGGCGTCGTCGAGGTCGTCCCCTCGGGCTGCCCGCGCCCACGAGCCGGCCCCTGGCCCGCCGCCCCGTCGACGGCGCCCTGGGCGACTACCTGACGCGCGCCGTTGGCGAGCCCGGGCCCCGATGACCACAAGTACACCCGCGGCGTGGTCGGCCTGTGGGCCGGCAGCGAGTCCTATCCCTGGCGCCGCCGTCCTGGCCGCCAGCGGCGCGGTGCGCGCCGGCGCCGGCATGGTGCGCCTGTCCGCCCCAGGCGCGTGGAGGACCTCGTCCTGGCCGCCCGCCCCGAGGTCGTCCCGCCGCCGGACGCGTTCAGGCGCTCGTCCTGGGGCCGGGCATCGACCCCGCCGACACCGCCAGGGGCCGATGAGGTGCGAGCCGTACTCGCCTCCACCCTGGCTCCCTCAGGCAAGGACCGGCAGTGCCCCACCCGGAGTCCCCACCGTCGTCGACGCCGGTGCCCTGAGCATCCTGACCGAGCTCCTCACCGAGGACCTGGGCTGCACGCCACTGCACGTGCTGACCCGCACGCCGGAGGGCCGCCGCGCTGCTGATCGCGCTGGAGGACAAGGGAGACGCCGGCGCAGGAGACCCGTCGCTGGAGCCGCGAGGCGCGTCGAGGCCCACCGGGGCTCGCCGCCCGCGGATCTGCCGCCTCACCGGCGCCACCGTCCTGCTCAAGGGGCCACCACCCTCATCGCCGCGCCGCAGCGCCCCTGGTCAGTGTGGACGGAGGACCCGGTTGGATGGCGAGCGCCGGGAGCGGGGACGTGCTGGCCGGGATCCTCAGGCCGTCCTGGCCGGCGCGGCCGCCCGCTGGGAGCAGGGCGCGCCCGGACGCCTCGGGCCGGCCTCGGTCCTGGACGCGCTGGTCGACTCGGTGGCCGCCGGCGTCAGGCTGCACGCGCTCGCGGGGGCCTATGCCGCAGCAAGCCCGCAGGGCGCCGGGGCACGGGGACCGGCGGGCACCCGATCGCCGCCCTGGACATCGCCGCTGCCCTCGGCCCGGCCCGCCTCGAGCTCAACTGGCTCCAGGCGGTGCCCCATGCCTGAGACGCATCAGCCACGCGGTATCCGTCAGGCCTTCTGACCGGAGGCGTGCGCCAGGAAACAGCGGTGCTACCGGCCCCAGTGCGACAATCGCGCCGTGACCACCTCCCCGGACTCAGCCGCAATGCCCCCGTCCACCGCTCCGCGACCCGCAGCCGCCCAGTGCGCGCGACCGCCGGCAGCCACTACCTCGCGGGCCGTCATCGACCTGGCGGCCGTGGCCCACAACGGGCGGCGCCTGGCACAGGTGGCGGGTGTGCCGTGGATGGCCGTGGTCAAGGCCGACGCCTACGGTCACGGGCTGGGGCCGGTCGCCCTGACAGCCCTGTCAGCGGGAGCCTCCTGGCTGGGGTGGCCCAGCTCGCCGAGGCCCTGACCCTGCGCGCCTGTCTGGATGAGGGCCGGGCGTGAGCCGACCCGGCAGGGGAGCCCTCGCGCAGGCCCCCGGGCTCCTCACCTGGCTCCTGCCCGTCATGGAGCCTGACCCGGGCGGCCGCCGAGGACTCGCCCTGCGCGCCGCCCTGGCGGCCGACCTGGACCTGTCGGTCTCCACCCTGCCCCAGCTCGAGGCCCTGTCGGCGGCGGCCCGGGCGCAGGGGAGGACGGCGCGTCTCCACCTCAAGGTCGACACCGGCATGTCGCGCGGCGGTGCCACCGCCGAGGCTGCCGGCCCTGGCCGCCGCGCTGAGGCGGGCCGAGGACGAGGGACGGTCGACGTCGTCGGCCTGTGGTCCCACCTGTCGCGCGCCGACGAGCCGGCCAGCGGCTCCACCGAGGGAGCACCTGGAGCGCTACCGGCAGGCCGAGCAGGGTCGTGCGGGCCGCCGGCCTCAACCCGCCCACTCACCACCTCGCCGCCACCGGAGACTCCTGTGGCACCCGCAGGCCCGCATGGACCTGGTGCGTGCGGGCATCGGCCTGTACGGGCTGAGTCCCGACCCTCCGTGGCCACCGGCGCCGAGCTCAGGCTGCGCCCGCCATGCGCCTGGGTCCCCGCTGCTGCAGGTCAAGCGCATCGAGGCCGGGCAGGCCGTCTCCTACAGGGGGACCTGGGCGCCCCACCGACCGCTGGGTGGGGCTCGTGCCCCTGGGCTACTCCGACGGCATCCCGCGCGCCGCCAGCTCCACCGGCCCCGTGAGGGTCGGCAGCCTCATGACCTCCATCGTGGGGCGGGTGTGCATGGACCAGGTGGTCATCGACCTCGGCCCGGCCGTGGACGAGACCGGCGCGCCTGCCGGCACCGGCCCGGGTCAGGGAGACCGCCGTGCTCTGGGGGAGCCCCGAGGTATCAGACCAGAGGCCGTCCCCACCGCGGACGACTGGGCGCAGGCCTGCGGCACCATCAACTACGAGATCGTGACCCGGTTGGGAGCTCGTGTCCCGCGCTGCTACGTCAGGGGAACCCGGCACCGGCGACTACTCTCGACCCTAGACGGCAGACGTCGGATATCGCCGGTCCCCACCAGGGCCGACCGGCTCCCTGCCATCGGATCCCATGCACCGGATGAGGAGGGAATATGAGCCCAGCGCCGCACACACCGCAGACCGCCCCGGGATCACCGTTGCCACCGGCGACGCCGACGAGACCCGGGCACTGGGGGCCCGCCTGGCCCGCCTGCTGCGCGCCGGTGACCTCGTCATGCTCTCCGGCGGGCTGGGGGCCAGCAAGACCACGCTCGCCCAGGGCATCGGCGCGGCCCTTGAGGTGCGCGGCCGGGTCTCCTCACCCACCTTCATCATCGCCCGCGTGCACCCGCCGCCTCCGACGGCCCTGACCTCATCCACGTCGATGCCTACCGGATCACCTCCCTGGAGGAGATCGACGCCCTCGACCTGGACTCCTCCCTGGAGCGGGCCGTCACCCTGGTCAGTGGGGCGAGGAGAAGGTCGAGGCCCTGAGCCCCCGACCGCCTGGGAGATCCAGGTGCTGCGCCCCCACGGAGCCGTGCGCTCGAGCTCCCGCAGCCGAGACGCCCCCGCCGGGGTCGATCTCCCGCCGGCTCGGTGACCGGGGAGCCGGTCGTGGACCTCGGCGAGGTCGACGACGGCAACCGGACGATCATCGTGCGCGCCGTCGGTCCGCGCTGGGCCGACGTCGACCTGAGCCCACTGGGCGCAGACGCCTCCTGCCAGCCTGGAGCGCCGCTGTGAACACTCTCGCCACCGTGGCACCGGTCCGCAACGCCACCCCATCCGGCCCGCCCGACGCCCCAGCGTCCCGGCACCTGATCCTGCCGGCTGCGGCGGCGACGCTCCTGGTGTCTGCCTCCTGACCCCAGGGGCCGGCCCGAGCCGTTGCCGACACCGGCCCCGCCTCGCGCCGATCACGTCGGCCGGCGGCGTGGCGGATGTCGCGAGCCGACGCCGACTCGCGCGACGAGGCCAAAGGCGCTCATGGAGAGCGAGTGCGTGGCACAGGTGCGTCAGAGCACCGGCGAGCAGGGCGAGATCACGGTGGGCGACCCGCGCAGCGTCTACACCTGGGCATCCGGCTTCCTCGACGGCTCCCAGCCCTCCGCGCAACCCGTCGACACCGGTGACTGGGCCGCGACCGTCTCCTCGGGCGGCAAGCCGGTCGGTCTTCTCAGGGTGGTCCATGACAAGGGGCACGCCACCTGCACCCCGTCTTCGACGACGACCTGGCCACCGACGTCGACCAGATGGGCGAGGCCCACCTCGTCCACGACCGCAACGCCAACGCCTGGTACTCGCTGAGCGGCACCACGGTGACGGCGATGGGGGAGGCCGCCACGCGGCGCCTGGCCGGCCCCATCGAGCTGCGCGACTACGGAGAGATCCTGCGTGAGCGCGCCGGGTCAAGCCAAGACCTCCGCCGCTCAGGGCGAGGGGCGCTCCACCACGGGGGGCTGGGCGATCTGGGGGCCGGTCCTGGCGGTCGTCGTCGTCGGGATCCTCACCGTCATCATCACGGTCCGTCACGAGCGCAAGGTGACCGCCCCGCTGCGCCAGGCCCGCAACCGCGCCGACATGGCCGAGCGCGCCGACCGGCTCAGCCGGGACGAGTCCGACACCCAGGGCGCCGCAGTACGCCAGGGGCATCCCCGCGCCGCCATCGACCTGTCCCTCCTGGGGACAGGGGCCGAGGACGACTGCCGATGCGACCGCCGGTGAGACCCTGGGGGACACGATCCCCGAGAGCCGCGTCAACCTGCCACGAGACCCGAGGGCATAGGCTGGTCCGGTGCGAATCCTCTCCATCGACTCCTCCCTGGGGACTCAGCTCGCGGTCGTCGACGCCGCCCCTCCGCCGCCAGCGCACGCGCCCTGCGGGTGCTGAGCCAGGACGAACAGGCCGATACCCGCCGTCACGCCGAGTCCCTCGGGACAGATGCTCTCCCAGGGCTCTGTCGGCCCCCAGGGCGGCCGAGCGCCCGCTGGACGCCGTGGTCGCCGCCACCGGGCCGGCCCCTTCACCGGACTGCGTGCCGGGGCTGGTGACAGCCGGGGTCGTCGGGCGCACCAGGGGCGTCCCCGTCCACGGGGTCTCCAGCCTCGACGCCGTCGCCCGCCGCGCCCTGGACGAGCTCGGGGCCCACGAGGGACAGGCGGGATCCAGTCGTCCTGGTCGCCACCGACGCCCGCAGGCGCGAGGTCTATACGGCACTCTTCCGCGCCAACGGTCCGACGACGTCACCCGCCTGACCGAGATCATCGTCTGCCCCGGCCCAGGTCGCCCAGCGCCTCGCCGAGCAGGCGCCGGGACCGGGCGGGGGGAGTGGAGGCATCGACGTCGTGGCCGGCTCCGGCGCCTCCCTCTACCCCGAGCTGGCGGAGATGGCCTCCTGCCAGAAGGCCCTGGCCCCCGTCTCGGCGACGCCCTGACCCAGGTGCGCATCGCCCTGGCCCGCCTCGAGCGCGGCGAGGAGCTGAGCACACAGCCGCTCTACCTGCGCCACGCCGACGTGCAGATGCCCGCCGCCCGCAAGCGCGTGCGCTGACCCCGGGGCGAAAAGGACACTGAGGTGCCCGAGGCGACCAGAGCGGGCCGAGGCCCCCGGGCTGCAGGGAGATGGCGGCGAGGGGACCTGGAGCCATCGCCCGCCTCGAGGAGCGAGCTCTTCGGGGCCGAGGGCCTGGGCCGTGACCTGCTGGCCGCCGAGCTGGCGGCCTCCCACAGGCCTGATGGCGGACCGCCGCTACGTCGTCGTCGAGTCCCGAAGAGCGATGCGATGATGACGCCGATGAGCCGCGGATCGCGCCGCCGAGGTCGAGCCGCACGGGCCACAGCTCCTGGGCTACGCCGGGCTCTACCACGCCGGCGGGCCTGACCAGCGCCGGACCTGCTGACCATCGCCACCGTCCCGGCGGCGCGCGGGCGAGGATCGCCTCCCTCATGCTCACCGAGCTCGTCTCCACCGCCCGGGAGGTGAGCTGCCCCGATGTCCTGCTGGAGGTGCGCCAGTCCAACGAGGTCGCCCAGCGGCTCTACGCCAGGCACGGGTTCGTCCCCATTGGCCGGCGCCGCCGCTACTACCAGGCGCCGCCGGAGGACGCCGTGGTCATGCGGCTGACTCTGCGCCCGCGCCCGGGGCCGGTCGGGGGCCGGGCCGGTGATCCGGGCGCGGCCTGAGCCCGGGGCGAGCCCATCCGGGAGCAAGCCCCTGGTGTCCGACTGGACGGATTGCGCTGGAGCCGTAAAGGGCAGATAGGCGCCGCAACGGTCGGAGATAAACACGGACCGTGGGGAGAGAAGCGGTAAGTGTCGGCCACTTCACAGATTTGGCTGACGCCCCCGTGACGAAAAGGAGGCCTCAGACGTCGGCGTCAGCATATTCCGCGGCGTTGAATGACGAATCGAGACCCGGTGAGATCCCCAGGATTCCGCGGATCGTCTCCCCAACATCGCTGGTGGAGCGCAGATCGCGCCTAGCGGGAGCCGGTGCCCGGCTAGCCTTTCTGCCGTGGCCAAAAACATCTGCTCGCTTCCTGAAGAGGCGGACCGCCTTCTCCACGACCGTCTTCATGAAGCGCATGATGGCGATCTCGGGACTGGTGTTCCTGTTCTTCGTCCTCTTCCACGCCTACGGCAACCTGCACTACTTCGAGGGTGAGGTCGCCTACGATCACTACGCCGTGTTCCTGCGAGCACTGCTGGTGCCGATCATGCCCTACGGCGGTGTCCTGTGGATCCTCCGCCTGGCTCTCATGGCCTGCCTCTGGCTCACGCCGGCAGCGCCTTCCACCTGTGGGCGCGCAACAAGCGGGCCCGCAGCAGCAACAAGTACGCCGTCGAAAGCCCGGCGCCGAGTAGCTTCGCCTCCCGCTGCGCCATGCGCACCATGCGCTGGGGCGGCGTCATCCTCCTGCTGTTCATCATCTGGCACTCCTGCAGTACACACCCCTGTCGCTGACGCCGAGGGACACGCCGTGCACGGACGGGCCTACCTGAACATGTACTACGGCTTCCAGCTGTGGTGGGGTGTGGCTCATCTACGCGGTCGCGCTGGCCGCCCTGTGCCCTGCACGTGTGGCACGGCGTGTGGTCCGCCCTGCGAGACACTGGGTGCGGTGCGCGAAAACACCATCCCCCTTCATCCGGCTGATCGCCTTCGTGCTGGCCTTCGCTCGTTCGCCGCCTTCATGGCTGTTTCCGACGGCGATCCTCTTCGGCTGTATCGATGCCCCCTGCGCCACTGGCGACTACTACCCGCAGTTCTGTGACGCGATCGGCTCCTCCGCCGAGCACTTCGCCGGATGTGCTACGGCGACCGCACTGAGTGAACGACTGTGACTGAACTCATCGACGGCCTGTACTGCGAGGCGAAGATCGTGACACCAGGCACTCCGTCCCGATCGACCGGCGCTGGGAGCAGCGCAAGTTCGAGGCCAAGCCAGTCAAGCCTGCCAACCGCCGCAAGCTGGACATCATCGTCGTCGGCTCCCGGCCTGGCCGGCGGCGCCGCAGCCGCCTCCCTGGGGTGACGAGGCTACAACGTCAAGGTCTTCTTCTACCAGGACTCGGCTCGCCGGGCGCACTCCATCGCCGCCAGGGGCGGTATCCAACGCCGCGAAGAACTACCGCAGCTGACGGCGACTCCGTCTACCGGCTCTTCTACGACACGGTCAAGGGCGGTGACTACCGCGCCCGCGAGGACAACGTCTACCGCCTGGCGGAGGTCAGCGCCAACATCATCGACCAGTGCGTGGCCCAGGGCGTCCCCTTCGCCCGCGAGTACGGCGGCCTGCTGGACAACCCGCTCCTTCGGCGGCGTGCGGGTCTCCCGCACTTCTACGCCCGCGCCCAGACCGGCCAGCAGCTCCTCATCAGCGCCTACCAGGCCCTCGAGCGTCAGGTGCACGCCGGCACGGTCAGGAGTTCCGTCGCCACGAGATGGTCGAGGCTCATCATTGTCGACGGGCCGTGCCCGTGGCATCGTCACCCGCGACATGGTCTCCGGGAAGATCCAGAGACCCGACCTGGCCGGCGCCGTCGTGCTGGCCAGTGGCGGCTACGGCAACGTGTTCTTCCTGCATCCACCAGCGCGATGGGTTGCAGCGCCACCGCCGTGTGGCGCGCGCACAGCGGGCGCCTACTTCGCCAACCCTGCACGCAGATCACCCCACCGTATCCCGCAGTCGGGACTTCGGTCAAGCTCACCCTCATGAGTGAGTCCCTGCGCAACGACGGACGCATCTGGGTGCCCAAAGGCTGAGGACTGCGACAAGGACCCGCGCGACATCCCCGAGGCGCGCGACTACTACCTCGAGCGCATCTACCCGGCCTTTCGCGACCTCGTGCGCGTGACATCGCCTCCCGTCAGGCCAAGAACATGTCGACGAGGGCCGCGGCGTGGGTCCGGCCATCAGGGAGCGCGACGCCAACGGCAACGAGCGGATGATGCGTCGCGGCGTCTACCTGGACTTCTCGGGGCCATCAACCGCCTGGGCAAGGACGCCGTCTCGGCCCGCTACGGCAACCTGTTCGAGATGTACCAGCGCATCACCGGGGACGACCTACGAGGTCCCCATGCGCATCTACCCCGCCGTGCACTACACGATGGGTGGCCTGTGGGTGGACTACGACCTGGGTCCAACGTCCCGGGCCTCATACATCAGCGGAGAGTAGCTTCTCCGACCGCGGCGCCAACCGCCTGGGTGCCTCCGCCCTCTGCGCGAGGGCTGGCCGACGGCTACGCCGTCTGCCCGACACCATGAACGACTACCTGGCGGACATGCCGCGCCTGGGCAGGTCGACCCCAACGCCCGGAGATCGCCGAGGCCAAGCGCTCCGTCGAGCGCGCTCGCCCATCTCATGGCCCTGCGCGGCACCGCAGCGTGGACGACTCACATGGCCCTGGGCCGCATCATGTGGGGAGTACTGCGGCATGGAGTCGGCGCGATGCCGGACTGCGACGGCCATGAGCGATCCGGGCCTCAAGGAGGAGTTCTGGCGCGACGCCCGCATCACGGGTCAGGCCGACGAGGCTCAGCCAGGCCCTGGAGAAGGCCGAGCCGACTGCTGGACTTCTTCGAGCTGGCCGAAAGCTCATGTGCATCGACGCCCTGCACCGGCGGGAGTCCTGCGGTAGCCACTTCCGGGCGAGTCCCCGAGACTCCCGAGGTGAGGCCTGCGGCGACGATGACGAGTTCCTCTACGTCGCCGCCTGGGAGTGCGAGCGGGGAAACGGCCGCCGATCCTCACAAGGAGGACCTCGTCTACAGGACATCGAGCTCAAGCAGCGGAGTTACAAGTGAACATCAAGCTCAAGATCTCGGCGCCAGAGAGATACCAGGACTCGAGGCCACTTCGAGTGACGCCATGAGCAGGATCGAGAGACGCATGAGCTTCCTCGAGGTCCCTCGACCTGCTCAACGAGCAGGCTCTTCGCCGAGGCATAGAGGCCAGTGGCCTTCGACTCCGACCTGCGCGGGGCATCTGCGGTCAGGTGCGGTGTGGTCATCAACAGGCAGGCCCACGGGCCCATCCGCTCGACCACCTGCCAGCTGCACATGCGCCACCTGGCGGAGGACCCCTCCTTCAAGACGGCTCCACCATCACGATCGAACCGTGGCGCTCCACCGGCTTCCCGGTGCTGCGCGACCTCATCGTGGACCGCTCCCGCCCTGGACCGCATCGTCCGGGCCGGTGTGCTACATCTCGGTCAACACCGGTGGGGCCCCCGGAGGCCCACCGGTGCCCGTGCAGAAGGAGAAGGCCGACGCCGCCTTCCAGGGCGGCCCGCCTGCATCCGGCTGCGGTGCCTCTGTGCGGCCTGCCCCAACGCGTCAGCCATGCTGTTCACCGGTGCGAGATCTCGCACCTGGGCCTCTTGCCGCAGCAGCCAGACGCCTGGCTCGCGTGGTGAGCATGTCAGCCAGCACGACGCCGAGGGCTTCGGCGGCTGCACGAACATCGGCGGTGGCGGCCGTGTGCCCCAAGTCGGTTCCGCCTGAGTCATCTCGCGCCTCCAGCCGGGATCTGGGGCCACGCCCTGTGGAAGGCTAGCACGCCACAGTCCATCCGCCTCGCTCCATACCGAGCCGGGCGTCTCGCGTCGTCCCCAGACATTCTGTCGGGGGTCGCGAGATGCCTGTCCCGCGTGAAATAAGGGTGGTGACGGTGATTCGGTGAAGTCCGCGATGCGGGGACGTGGGAGTCAGCCTCGGGACGCCGTCCCGCCACCAGGAGGACCTGCGCTCCGCGCCCGGGGCGGAGATAACGAGGCATCCTCCGGCACCAGGCGAGAGATCAGCACCTCAGGGCTGGCGGCCTTGGTAGGGGATCCCGGGATCAGGCCCACCGCGCTCGACGCTCGGCGGGAGACGACCACCAGGGATGAAAGGCGGCCTCTCCTCCATGCGCATCGCAGAGCCGATCGGCATGCGGAGGTCACCAGGGGCCAGCGGAACACCGGCATCGATCGGCCGTCATGAAGGCTGCGGCAGGGAATCTCAGCCATCCGCCCTGCGGCTGCCGTGATCTCCTCACGAGCGAGGCGCTGGTAGATGGCGTCCTGCTCCTCGCCCGTCAGGCTCCGGCAGGAACCGCCGGATCGATGTCAGCCAGGCGTCGTGGGATGGCCATGATCTCGTCGAGCGCTCCTGATCGCCGTGGTCGCGGGCGAAGAGGCCCATCGACTCCACGACGCCGAGGGTCCACCAGCGTGCCGTCCATATCGCACGTGGAGCTGCCTGCGCTGCTCGCAGCGTCTCGCCCCTCGGTGGCCCTTCCTGACGAGCACGCTGAACGGACTGACGCCCTGGGGTGGAATCGACGTGGAGCACACTGTCAGCCTATCAGGAGGCGTAACCTGCGCCGCGATGCCCAGTGTGCTCCCGTGGGCCCGATGAAAGGCACCTGTTCGGTGCCGTCTCTCCAGGGCGATAGTCTGGTCCCGTGAGCGACCTCATTCTCGGCACTCAGGTCCACTCTGCGACGAGACCGGCGTGGGCCCTCGTATGCGTGCCGCGAGCCTCGCCGATGTCGCGCCCACCTCCATGGACCAGTACGCGCGCTTCGGCGGCATCATCCCCGGAATCGCCTCAGCGCCCACCTGGGTCCTTCCTGCTGGGCCACCTCGACGCCGCGCTGGAAGGCGGTGTCGACTCAGTGAGGGCTCGACGCCGTCACCGATGCGCCGGCCCCGGACATCGGCCCTGACGTCGCATCTCCGCCGCAAGGCCCTGGCCGCGAGCCTGAACCGGCCGATCTACGGCGTCAACCACGTCATCGGCCACCTGGCGGTCGATGAACTGGTCGACGGCCCCTGCCGGAGCGCTTCGTCGACTCCATCGTCTCCGGCGGCCTCGAACCTCCTGGAGCATCCGCACGCCGCCACCGACGTCGTCGAGCTCGGCGGCACTCTGACGCCGCCGGCGAGAGCCTTCGAGGTGATCCGCCTCCTGGGCCTGCCCTACTGACGTACCCACGTGGACCGCTCTCCCAGGAGGCGACCGCAGCGCCATCCGCTTCCCCAGGGGCCTGGCCGCGGGCAGGACAAGGAGCGTCACCGCTGCGCTTCTCCTTCTCCGGCCTCAAGACCGCCGTGGCCCTGGCTCATGGAGTCCTGGAGGACTCCGGCCGGGAGGTGCCCAGTGCCGGTCGTGCACGCGCACGTCTCCGAGCCGCCAACGGCTCCTCGGCGGCCAAGGCGGTCCAGCCCGCCTTGCACCGCTGCGGCCACGCTCTGCATCGTCGGACGGCGTCGCTCAGCTCCCGCCCAGCCACCGTGACGCCGCCGAGCGCGCTGCGAGGCCGGCATAATCTCCACGCCCCGCCGCCGCTGCGCTTCTGCACGACAACGGCGCCTGCGATCGCCGCCCTGGGGTCAGCGGCCGTGCGGGCTGAGTGCGTCGCCCAGCCCCACATGGACGCGCCCGAACTAAGATGCGCTGGACGTCAGCGTCGCCCACCGACGTGCTGACGGCACGCCGCCCTCCCGTATCTGTTGCAGCTCAGCGAGCTCGGCGCCACTCGGATGATCTGATCTTTGAGCCGCCGCGCTCCAGCAGCCGCGTTGCCTGCCTGCTGCCTCAGCGCCCGGGCCGGCTCGTCTGTCATTGTGCCGCAGGGCGGCTGGTCTCCAGTCGTGGGTCCGCCCGCCTGAGGGGCCACGAGCGCATGACCTCGATCTGCGCGTGCGTGGCGATGACGGTGTCACCGACGAAGTCCAGGACCACCCCGGCCTCCCCACTTTGAGGCGCCGTCGACCAGGACCTCGCACGCCTGGAGCCACAGCGGCGAAGCCAGGCGCGCGCGGCACATGCTGATGACCCGGCTAGCGTGGAAGCTCCAGCATCACCCAGATGGCTCCCGGCGTGACGCCCACCGCATCGGTGGCACCTCCCGCCGCTGGGACGTCACCTCGGCGGCGATCCTCTCAGGCAGGCGGCCCAGCGGATCCTCGCGCGCGAGATCGTGCGGTACAGCCCGGAGACCGCCACCCAGGAAGCCGTCAGCCTGCGTGAGCGTGGACTCCGCGACATGCGACGTCCCGAGGCTGCGCACATCGACGACGCCGCCGCGCGAGAACTCGGTCTCGGTCCGGTCGCCGCGCAGCCGCAGGGCTTTGGGTCGCGTCGCGGCAGCACCGCACGGTCCGGCGGGGCTGTTGCTCGCAGCGTTTCAGCGGTGAGAGTCGAATGGACCTCACACTAGGTTCTGAAAGCCATTCACAGGTAGTCGAGCGGAAGGTCGACACCGATAGCGCACGCGGGACACAGTCGTCACCGCCCCGGAGGCCTTCGTCGCAATTCCATCGCCGAGCTGTCGTCTCCGCCCTCTCAGCCGGCGCAGCGGGCGCCCGACGACGCCGCCGTGAGCCGGCTCAGCAGCGCCCAGTGCCTCGCGCGAGGGCGAGGCCGCCATCGCCTGCCTCAGCGCCCCCGTGCGCACCCGCCTGCGGATCGGTCCAGGTCCTCGTCTCCTGTTTCCGCAGTCCTGGCGGCACATCGCTGCGGTCGGGCTCGGCGACATCCTGCCGCGCCCACCGGGCGGGGCTGAGTTTCAGACACCCGACAGCCAGTCGGGCCGCGGTGCTCGAGCGCTACTCCACCCGCCTGCTGCCGGTACCTCCTGGCGCTGCTCATCACCCACCTGGCCGACCTGTCCGCGCGGTCACCGCCACGCGCTCGCGACATCGCTGCGCGCATCTCCCACGCCCTGCTGTCCTGGCTCACCGCTCCACCTCCGGGCGCCTGCGCAAGGGCCGTCTATGTGACTGACGACACCTCGTCCGCACCGTCATCGCTCACGGCTGTCGAGGCGCCTCAACGCTCATCGTCACCCCGCTGGCCCTGCTGCGCTGCGCCAGCCTGGATCGACTGGCGTCTGGCCCTGCTGGGCCGTCTCTCACACCTCGCCCCTCTACGTGCTCCACCTACTCGGTGTCCATGCGCGCCATGACACGAAGACCGTGGAGATGGGACCGCAAAGCGCCGCCATCTCCTCGGCCATGGGTCAGGGCCTCGCCTGGGATCGGCGTGGCCGAAAGACCTTCGGACGCGTGGGACGAGCGCACTCGGCTCACCTCACCGCCGCGGACGAGTTCTCCGCCTTCCTACCGCGCCGAGGCGATGCCCCTGGTGACCGTCACCCGCCCGTCATCCTTCACCTGGGTCTCCCATCCCGTGCTGCTCCTGTCAACCTCGGCGGCGGGGCGCTGCTCATCCACGCCGGGGCCGTGCACCTGCCCCAGGTCCTGGCCACGACCTCGTCGCCCCGGTCCCTGCGTCTCACCACCCTCATCACCGGCCTCGATCCTCTGGGTCCCTGCCAGGGCGCGCCGGCGCGGCGGCCCTGCGGCTGTGCGGGGTCCTCGACACCGTCCTGCCCGCCGCCGACCGGCCCGCACAGCGCGAGGTGCGCGCGCGAGATCGACCACGTCTCCTTCTCCTATGGAGAGGTTCTCGCCGTCGACGACGCCTGCCTGACCCTGGAGCCGGGAACGCGTGACCGCGCTGCTGGGCCCCTCCGGCTCCGGGCAGGTCGACGCTGGCCACCTCATCGCCCGCTTCGCCGACCCCGACGCCGGCGCCGTCCGAAATCGGCGCGGGACCTGCAGGGTTACGTGGACTGATCGCAGCCACTCACACACGCTCCTCTGTCCTCCAGGACATGCCCAGCTGCCCGCCACCACCGTGCAAGCGGAACATCGCTCGGGCACCCCGCGAGGCCGACCCGGCGCGCGCGCCGCCCGCAGGGCTCCGTGCATCCACCGACGAGATCATGGCGCTGCCGCAGGGCTACGACACCGTCCCTGGGGCAGGACACGCGGCACCGATCCGGTGGACAGGAGCAGCGCATCGCCATCGCGCGCGCGCCATCCTGCTGGAACACCCGTCATGGCGTGCCTCGACGAGGCCACCGCCGCGAAGCCAAACCCCCGAGTCCGAGGGCGAGATCCAGCAGGCACCGAGCGCCTGGCTCAGCGACCGTACCGTTCTGTCAGTCGTGCTTCACCCGGCCCGGCCGCCGTGCGCGGCGCCGGACCGCAACCGCCGTCATGGACGGTGGACGCATCCTCGGCGCTGGCACCCGCGATGACGCCGATGAGCGCTATCACCTCGCTGGGTGCCAGCCGCGCGAGCTCGAGCGTGCTCGACTGACCGTCCACCGAGACCACGACAAAGGAGGACCCTTCACTCGCCGACGGTGCGAGCTGACAGCCCGGGATGACGGTGATGGGCTGACGGTGCGGCTGACGTCGGGTCCATGGCGCCGCACTCCCGCGATTGATGACTTTCGGGATGTGGGCGGGACGGCCACGCGTCCGGTGCCTCATCGCAAGTAGTCCTCCCGGCTGGTAGACGCTGCCGTCCTGCCTGCCGTCTCATGACCGCGCTCCTGGCGGCGGGCTGAGGGTGCCACTCGCCCTGGCGAGTCAACGGGAGTCCTGCCGGGACTATGCTATCAGGGCACTGCCGCTCGCCTCACTGGCTCTGGCGACCGGTGCGCCCTGCTGGGCCGTCCTCGTGCTGGCCTTCCACGTGCTGGTCGTTCCGGTCTCAGCGGCGCGGCCGTCTGCGACTTCGAGGGGCGGCGCCTGGGCATGTCAGCGCATGGGCTTCATGCAACGACGTCCACCACGCGGTGGGCGACCGGATCGCGCGCCTGCCCTGTGCGCTGGTTCACCGCCGACTCCGCCGGCACCGCATGATCACTGGGCCGTGAGCCAGAGATGGTGGCTTTTCAGCGAGCCGCCGCCCACTTGCCATGTACCTGCTCACACTGCTGCGCGTGCCCGCGTTTGCGTGGTCGTCAGGTCCGGCTCCTGACTTAGGACGCCTGGGGCTCCTGCTGACGCTGGCCGCGCCTGTTCGCCGGACGCAAGCGTGGGCCTCTCGCGCCGTCTGCTGGACCGCGGCAAGTCCATCTCCGAGCCCGCCGAGCGCGAGCTCTGCCACCCGTACGTCGAGATCAGCCCGCTGCCAGGGCGCCCTCTGCGACTCTGCCGGGCCGCCTCCAGCTACAGCCGCCTGACCGCCGCGCTGCGCGACGTCCCGCAGCTCCAGGCGCGCCTCCTGTGGTGAGTCCGCCGGCAACCTCGTCAACGGCGCGCTGGAGCCAGATCGTCGTCGTCGCCACGCAGTCGCTCACCTCCTCGCTAGCCGCCTCCGGCGTTTCGCATGGAGCCGCTAGCGGCCATCGCCGCTCACCGGCATGTGCCTGCGTTTCACCACCATGCTCACGACGACATCGGAGCAGCCGCCGCTGGGCGTGGGAGGAGCGGCGCCAGATGATGAACCACCTCTGACGCCGTCATGGACGCCGAGCTCGGCGGCTGAGTCGCAGGAGCCCAGTGCCGCCTGCCCAGGCAGCGCCGTCGAGAGCGACGACGTCGTCTTCGGCTACCGCCCCGACGCGCCCGTCCTGACCGTGTCGATGAAGCGTGCTCACACGCACCCATGTGCTGCGCGCAGCGGTCGCTCCGGGCAGCAGCAAGTACGACCATCGCCCGCCTCGTCGCTCTGCTTGACGTGGGCTCAGCGGGCCGTGAAAGGTCGGCGGCGCCGACGTGCGCAGTTTAGGCCTCCAATCTCCTGTGCGCATGGAGTGCTTCCATGGTCTCCAGGACGTCTACCGCTTCGACGACCTCTGGCCGCCAACATCCGTGCATCGGCAACCCTGCGGCCGACGACAGCGCTAGGCAGCGCTGGGCCGACGCTCGCCGGCGTCACGGAGATCGCCTCGACGCACGCCCTCCCATGGCGGGGACGCGCGGTAGGTGAGCGTGGCGGCCCGTCCGGTGGGGAACGTGGCGCGCTGGCGTCTCCCGGATCGCCACGCGCCACGGTGCTCTAACCGAGCCCCCGACTCGATCCTGCTCGATGAGGCTCACCAGGCGACTGGACGCTTTTGAGAACAGCCACATCGTCGCCGACGATGCGGAGCTGCAGCCGCACCTCGGACCCCTCGCTCGCTCATCGCCGCAAGTAGCTAGAGACGATCGCCGCCGCCGCCGACCAGGTCGTCACGTCTCGACGATGCTGGGCGTATCGCCCAGCTGAGCACCGACGAGCACTGAGTCCCGTCTGAGGCCTCTACCGCAGCTTCTGGGAGCCAGTGCACCCGGGCCGCGGATGGGAGCACGTATCAGGCAGGAAATGACTCGCCCGAGGAATCGCTGATCGTCGGGCCGAGACTCAGAACCGTGCCGACTCGCAATCACCCGGTGGCGGGCCGGATGTCGGGCTGACCTTCTCAGTTATCGACGGACCTTGGCGGCCTCAGTGTGACCAGAGGCCGCCAGAGGAGGACCGATTGAAGGAAAATGAGGCGAAAAGGGTGCGAATGCGATGCCTTTATTGAAGCACAATGTTTTAGATGCAGGCGGCTTAGCTGGCGTGATGAGCTTGGAAGGTATGTGCTGACGGGCGGAAGGAAAATGCTCTCATGCGCTCGTGCATTGAGGCTCCATGTTCTGTTAAAGGCGACAGCACACGCTGTTCTCTCTTGCATTCTCCATTGTTCGTCCCACGTGAGGACAGCAGAGTTCGTGTGTCCACCTCCTCCGCTGCGGCGCACGTCGATCCCTCCGCACGGGTTCTCACCGTTTTCGCGGTCAGCTCGAGGACAGACTCGAGCACTTGTCGTGGCGGGTCGCCTGAGCGCGTGAGCAGCTCGTGGGCGTACCTGAGTGGGGCCCAGGTCAGCAGCATCGCAGGGCTGCCCGTGATCGCGATCGTGTGCATGGTCGACCGCGCCGTCGGACTGCTGCTGAGCCTCGAAAGCTGACCTGCAGGGATACTCTCCCCGCCCCTGAAGCCGGATCCCTTGAAGCGATCGACTCATAGCAGGTGGTGCGCAGGCGGGAGAGGAGGCTCTCCCACGGTCACACGAGGATCCCGCCTCCCGCCCGCTGGCCGGGAGCCCCGACGCCACCGACCACGGTGGCGCCGGGCGCTCCGCCCAGGACTCGGCCGCCACAGCGCGCACCTCGGTGGGACGCAGCCTGCCGCGCGCGAGCCTCGGCCAGCAGCAGCCTGACAGCCGCTTCGCGCCGTCCGCCGTAGGCCCTGACGGCGGCGATCTTGCGCTGGCTGGTGGGAGGCTCTGTCTCCGGCGTGGTGCGCGCACGGAGTCCAGCCTCGGCGGCGCACACGGATCACCAGCGACGGGAGCGAGGCTCGGTGAGCATCAACGTCAACCGTGTCTCTCACAGCCTCCTCGCTCACCCGGCAGGAGTTGACGATGCAGGATCGCGTCTCATGCGTGCGCTCGGAGCGCCGCCTTGTTCTCGGCGACGTACCAGTCCGGCGAGCGCATCGAGGCTCCTCGCGACCCAGGCGCCGGAGGAAGGACTCCACGAGGCACTGGGTCAGCGCCGCCATGCCGGCCAGGCTCTAGCTCAGGTTCGTGGCGGCGTCGCAGGCCCGCACCTCGATGGTATCTTGTGCGGCAGGGTGCGCGTCCCAACGGATCTCGCGAAGTTCATGGCCGGTGGAAGGCGGTGTGGCCTCTGGCCGCTCCTAGGTGCTGAACTGCTCGCGCCGGCGGGCGCAGGCGCTGGAACATCGTCGCGCGGTTGTCGCGGTGCGCAGCCTTTGTGCGTCTCGCGCCTGCAGCATGAGCGAGGCAGTCTGCAGGCACTGCAGGTGGGCGGTACGCGTGGCAGGAGGAACGCGCGAGGATCCGGCAGGTAATGCTGCCCGGTCCCGCTGACGCCGACGCGACGGCGCGCGCCGAAGATGGAGCACCTGGTGGCTGGCCGGGCAAGCTGCGGTCCACCAGTGCGCAGAGCCTCGGCGTTGGTCACGCCTCGCACCAGCGGGTCGGCGATAGGGTGCGTCCTGGCCGAGGCCAGCCACGCGCGCAGTGGGCTGCGGTGACGAAGCACTCGGTCGAAAGGCGAGCGATGTCCTCCATGCACTCAGCCGCGGTCCTTGCAGCGCCCGAGACCAGGCTCGATGGTGAGCATCATCTCGCCGTGCACAGTGTCATCGGGCCCACTGCTTCTGGAGGGATCCCTGCGGCACTGGCGCAGGTCGAGGCTGTCGCCCGGTCGATGAGGCCAGGCTCACTCCACCCCAACGGCGGGCAGGCCAGCCGGCGAGCAGGGACCGTGCGGGGCGGTGACCGGCGTACGGCTGCGAGCGTCGGCAGGATGCGGCGGCCCGCCTCGTCGCGCAGTCGTGTCACCATGTCCTGGCCTTGGCGGGTTCCCTCGCGCTTTCACCGGGTGCTGACGAGGTCTGCAAATCGCGGGATGTCTGACCACGTCGGTGAGTGAGCCGACGAGGCGCCGGTGCATCGCCTCGACGACGAGACGGCGCCCTTTCGCCGCGTCTCCCACCCGGGTCCAGAGGTCCGGGTCTCCGACTCCTGCCGCTGCGCCTCAAACAGGAGGCGCGCAGGGGCGTCGGGGAGACGTCGACTCCGCGCTTGAGGATCCCGGTACGCCCGATGCCCAGGCTCGCGACCCACGGGAGCGCAGGGCCTTGAGCCGGTCGCGGCAGTGACCTCAGTCAGTCGGACGAGCGGTCACAGTAAGGGCGCTCACTCATCGGGCAGGCGCTCTCCAGTGAGCTAGCCATCCGGGGTCCCACTGGCCTGGCGTCGGGTCACGCGCAGGTGACGATGAGTCCGGCGTACGGCGGCGCCGTCGGGAACGTGGATGATGCCCAGGCTGCCCGGTGGTCATCGCATCGGGCGCGCGCCGCATCGGTCGCAGCTGGACCGGCATGTGCAGGGTTAAACGCCCTGGTGCTGCGATCGACCGTGTGGTGCAGCGCCAGCCCTCCTGCGCCCCGTGTCGCGGGATCGGCTGCCGCGCTCGCGCCCCTCCGAGACGGCGACCTGCTCGCGTCTGGGTCGAAAATCGGCCGGCAAACGTGCGCGCGTCAGATGCCGGGAGCGACCTTGACGCCCAGGGCGGGCATCGGTCTCGCGTGCAGCCTGCGAGAGGCACCTGCGGCAGAGCCGGACCCACTGCTCCGGGTCGGTGTACGCCGCGCGTCGCGCGGCGCGGCGAGGGCCGCGAAGACGGCGTCCACCCCCGCCTCGACCAGGCCGGATCCTCCAGGGCGTCGGCGCGCACTCGACGCTCTCGCGTGGAAGCGGCATGAGGCGATGAGTGGCCAGGGCGGTCGCGGCCTCATCTCGGTCTGACGGCGAGCACGGCAGATCCGAGCCCTGCAACAGGGCAGCACGCGTCGCCTCTGGATCGCACAGCGATCCGCGACCTTCAGTCACGCCCGCGGCCGCGAAATACGGGCGCATGGTGGGCTGGGACGTCAGCCGGGTGGCCTGTCCCAGGCCGTCGGCGAGAGCATCCGCTGCTGAAGCGTCCGAACTTCGCTGCGGCCCGCTCGCAGGCAGCCATGCTGCGTCAGCGCAGCCGCGCTGCCACCAGGTGTGGCCCTCCTCGCGCAGGGGAGCGCAGGGACAGCGCCTCCGGAGTCGTGGGGGCAGGGACAGGAAAGCCTTCGCCCTCGGTCAGCAGCGCAACGTGGTTCTCCAGCCGTCACCCCGCTCGTCCATGCAGGAACCTGCCAGTGGGGCGTGATGTTCACTGGGCGCGGAGGCGCTCAGGCGGGGAGGCCGGAGCGGCTCAAGCTCAGGACCTGACTCTGCCTGGCGCGGTGAGTGGGGTTGTGGCGAGGCGCGCGCAGGCGGGGCCGAAGGTGCTGGACAGCACCGCGGAGTGATTGTGAAAATCTGCGCGGAGGTCCTGCAGCGGTGCCGGTCAGCCAAGGACTGGCAGCCGCCGCGCGCGCGAGGGCGACGGCGTGAGCGCAGCAGTCGCGGCCTGACGCTGCGCGACACCTCCGGTGCGCTTCTGCGTCCACTGGTGCGGATCTGCGTGGCGGTCGCGGCGTGGCCCTCGCGGCGGCCAGCCAGTATCACAGGCTGGACCGCCGCGCCGGGCTACACGGAGACCGCGCGAAGGAGCCAGCGCGCGGTGCGACAACCAGTGGCGCGCGGCGATCGTCCTGGGGCGCGGCCGTTCACGCTGACGACGGTCTCGCCCTCACCTCGCTGGCCCACCGCCCTCGACGCCGCCGCCGAGACTGCAGCTGGCGTCGTCGAGGCGATCCTGGTCTCCAGCGACAACCAGCGCCGGCTACGACGAGCCCACCGGTCATGCATTGCCACCTCCCAGCCCTACGAGCAGGCGATCGCCCGGACTGCGCGGGCCTTTTCGACACCTGACGACACCTGCGTGCGGGCACGCAGGATTTTGCAGGATCGAGCGGGCTCTGCTTCAGTGACGCAGGACTCTACCGAGCCGCGCGCGTCGCCCATCCGCCGCTCGGTCGGTCACTCGACGTCGACGCGCCGGGCAGAGCTCCGGGCCCTGGCGCGGCACGCATCGCGTGGATCGGTCACTTTGGGTGCGCGGAGCGAGACGGCGGCGATCGAGGTTGCGGTCGATCGTGCGCTCCTCTGACGAGCCCGACCCTGGGCGCTTGCGGGAGACGAGGCCGGGCAGGAGTTGCCGTCGCCTCGACCCGGGAGCATCGGCGCAGCGCACGGGCTGACGCACGGCGAAACCGCCGCCACGCTGGCGCGCGCGGCTGAGTGCCTAACGCCGTCGTAGATTCCGTCAGGCGCGGCGTGCCCTCGGTCCTGGGACGCAGTGCGGCACCTTCTGCGACTCACTCGCATCGTGACAAAGCCGACCGGCTCGCGACGGCGGTCAGAATGCGATACCAGAGGCGAACAAAGCTGCACTCTACTCGCACGTTGAAGAAGAGGAGGTCCCACGTCGATCTCCATCAAGCCCGCTCCGAGGACCGTAATACGTCGTCCAGACCGCCGAGGCCGAGCACCACCGCATCCGGCCTGGTCATCCCGACACTGCTAAGGAGAAGCCCCAGGAGGGCAAGGTCGTGGCCGGGGCCCAGGCCGCGTCGACGACTCTGGCAACGGCAGCCCGTCGACGTCGCCGAGGGCACGTCGTCATCTACCCAAGTACGGGGGCACCGGAGGTCAGCTACGCCGGTGAGGACCACCATCCTGTCGGCGCGCGACGTCTCGGCGGTCGTCACCGTGACCCGTTGAGGTCGTCGTGCCGCCTGCGCCACGGCACAGTGAAAGGGGGAGGCACCTTGGGGTGCCTCTCTTCAGTAGTGCGCGCAGTGCACGTTCATCGCAGGCGCCGTGTCCGGACGATTGTCTGATGTTGAGCGAAACGTCCGTGCCGTCGATTCCCGAGCAGGGCGGAGCACGTAGGCCGGTTCGTCGGCGAAGCGGCGTGCCTGCCGCCTCGTAGTGAAGCGCGCCGTCTTTCTCACTCATGCCTCCCCAGACGCCGTAGGGCCTCGGATGCTCAGGGCGTGGTCCCGGCACTCTCCAGGACGGGGCAGTCCTGACAAATGGCCTTTGCTCGTTCGTCCCGCCGTCGACGGGAACCGCCTCTCTCCCTTCGGGGTGCGAAAAACCGAGTGAGTCCATGCCGAGGCAGGCTCGATACCGCTACTCCCAGAGGGTGGAGATCGGGCCGCAGACGCGATGAGTCGTGCATGTGCCTCCCTCCCCTCCTTTGATGTGGCGGTCGGGCACACTCGAACTGATGCGCTATATCTAACGATAAGATCGCACGGTGCGTTGATCAAGAAGAATCTATTCCATCTCACAAACGAAATTTTCCAGATTTGCTGGATGTGTCTGCGTTCTGACTGTCTGAAAACGTGCGCCAGAATGTGGCGCTCGAATAGCAGAAACGTTTTGTGAATGATGTACGTCTGAGGAGCATCTTTTTCTGAAACGTCCGCATTCATTGTCGCTTTTACCTTTCTGGGGACGCTCGTCACCCCAGTGCGGTGGTTCCGCCGTCGGAGCGGCTGCGGGTCGAGTGCTCGGCCTCGTCGCCTGGGAGTGCTCTCGGTGCCGCGGCCTGATGTGCGCGGTGGGCCGGTGGGGCGGACAGGCCGATACCGGCGGATATGCACAGGGTGGTCAGGTCGTCCACGATGTCCCGCGTGAGTGACCTCGATCACCAGCCCCGACGTCTTTGCCCCACCGACCTCACTTTCACGACGACGTGCTCCTGCTGCCCGCAGGCTGACCGACGTCATTCCCCTCCGATGTCGATACGACCTCCAGGCTGACCCCGAGGATCAGCCTGGCCACCCCGCTGCTCTCAGCCGCGATGGACACTGTCACCGAGTCGGACATGCGCTACGCCATGGCGCGTCAGGGCGGTATCGCATCTCCACCGCAACCCGTCCATCGAGGACCAGGCCCAGCAGGTGCGGCGCGTCAAGCGCCTCGAGTCCGGCATGGTCACCGACCCGGTGACCGTCGGACCGACGCCACCATCGCCCAGCTCGACGAGCTCTGCGGCTCACTACAGCGTCTCCGGCCCTGCCGGTCGTTGATGCGGAGGCAACCTTCAGATCATCACCAACCGCGACCTGCGCTTCGTCCCACCGGAGCGCTGGGCGAGCTCTCGACCGTGCGCGAGTGCATGACGCCGCGTGATCGCCTCATCACCGGCGCGACCGGCATCTCGCGAGGACGCCAAGGCGCCCTGCTGAGCACCGCATCGAGAAGCTGCCCTCGTCGACTGCCGAGGACGCCTGCACTGGTCCTCATCACCGTCAAGGACTCGTCAAGACCGAGCAGCACCTGCATCGCCACCAAGGACGCTGAGGGGCGCCTCGTGGTGGGTGCAGCGCCGTCGGCTACTGGGGAGACACGGGAGCGTGCCGGAGCCCTGGCCGAGGCCGGCGTGGACGTCCTCATCGTCGACACCGCCAACGGCGGCGCTGCTGGCGCTGGAGATGATCTCCTGTCTCGAAGTCCGATTCCGCCTCGGCGGCATCGAGGTCATCGGCGGCAACGTCGCCACCCGTGAGGGAGCCCAGGCGCTCATCGACGCCAGGCCGACGCGCGTCAAGGTCGGGGTGGGGCTGGCCCATCTCGCACCACGCGCGTCGTCGCCGGCGTGGGTAGCCCCTGCAGTGACAGCCATCTACGAGGCCGCCCGCGCCTCGCAATCCCCGCCGGGGTCCCCTCATCGCCGACGGCGGCCTGCGAGTACTCGGTGACATCGCCAAGGCCCTCGTGGCCGGCGCGGAGACGGTCATGCGCTCGGCCCCTGCTGGCAGGCTGCACGGAGTCGCCCGGCGACCCCGTCTCGTCAACGGCAGTGGAGCGCTACCGCGGCATGGGGTCGCTGGGTGCCGCGAGCTCGCGTGGACGCACCTCCTACCCGCGACCGCTACTTCCAGGCCGACGTCCCTCCGACTCCAAGATCGTCCTCGAGGGCATCGAGGGGCAGGTCCTACCCGGGAGCACTGGGTGACGTCGTCACCAGCTCATGGGCGGGCTGCACCAGTCCATGTTCTCATGGGTGCGCGCGCACGATCCCCGAGCTCAAGGAGCGCGGTGCACGTGCGGATCACGAGCGCCGGCCTCAGGGAGTCCCACCCTCACGACGTCAAGATGACCGTCGAGGCGCCCAACTACACCGGGCGAGACGGGTCTGAGGTGCCGGCAGCCCCAGCTGTCCTGACAGATTCAGCACATTGCAGCTGCAGTGGGGGCCGGCCGGAGGATCCGGGCTGGCTCCCCGCGTTGGGCGGTACCTCGTCGGTTGTACGGCGGTGATCCGGAAGGGCTCCAGCACATGGGGGAGTCCGGGCAGCGGGCCAGCGGTCTGGGCCCGTGCGCGAGGGGATTCTGCGTGCCAGCCATCTGTTGAGCGACCCGCCCAGGTGCGGTGGGCTCTGGGCCTGGAAGGTTACGAGCCCATCAGGGCCGAGCTTCGAGACCTGCGGGTGGGCCGCGGCCAGGGCCTCGAGCACATCGAGTGGCGCCACGTCCACCTCCGCAGTGTGCAGGGCCTCATTGACGTGCACGCCGTAGACCGCGAGAGGTCACCCAGGCGGCGCTTGCCCCGGCGGTAGCGATCCACGGCCCGGTCCAGGACCAGCGGGTCGGCGATATCTCCCAGCTCGGGCCAGGCGCGAGCGCATCGTGGGAAGTCCGTGGCGAGCGAGCTCGGCCTCGCATGAGTGTCAGATCGTAGGAGGCGTTGATGGCGACTGGGGTACCGGCTCATGCGCACGCCACCAGGTGGTCACTGACCCCTGCCAGCACCTCGGTCACCGGCCGTCCTCGGCTCGGGCTCGCTCGGTGGTCACGCCGTGGACCGCCGAGGCGGCCTCGGGGATCTCCACGCCGGGGATCGGCGAGCCACGTGCTCACGGACTGCGGCCGGACCCATCGGCCTGAGGGCTCCGCCCGCCAGACGAGCGCCGCCGTGACCAGGCGGTCCCCGGAGGGATCCACCCGGTGGTCTCGGTGTCGAAGCCGAGCAGGAGGACCGAAGGGCCAGGCCGAAGGGACGGTGGCGTGTCGTCGGACATGGAGGAGGAGTGCGAGGGTGCTCATGGCGCCAGCATGCCACCGGGCTACGACATCAATGCGCCGTAGCACAGTGCGCCTCGGCCGGCGTCCGGTGCCTCGTGCGTGGCCGCCCGCCGGTCGGTCCGGTGAGAAGCGGGACGGCCCTCTAGGATCGGGCCATGAGCACAGAGGTCGAGATCGGACGCTCCAAGCGTGCCCTGCGCGCCTACTCCTTCTGACGACATCGCCCTGGTGCCGGCACGCCGTACCGAGAGCACCTCCGAGGTGCGCGTGGGCTGGCAGATCGACGCCTACCACGCGGACCTGCCGGTCATGGCCTCCCCATGGACTCGGTGATGAGTCCCGAGACCGCCATCATGGTGGGCGCCTGGGCGGGATCGGCGTGCTGGACCTGAGGGGTTGTGGATCTGCCACGAGGACCCCACCGGGGCCCCTCGAGCGCATCCGCCAGGCCGACCCCTCCCGCCACCAGCGTCCTGCAGGAGGTCTACCGCGCCCCGGTCAGACCCGAGCTCATCACCGAACGGCTCACCCAGATCCGTGCGCTCCGGCGTCGTCGTCGCGGGCGACTCAGCCCCGCCCAGACGCAGCGCCACTGGCGCACCGTGGTCGAGGCGGGCGTGACCCTCATGGTCATCCGCGGCTCTTCGTGTCGGCCGAGCACGTCTCCGGGATCCGCTCGAGCCCCTCAACCCTCAGCGCGCTCATCTACGAGCTCGACGTGCCCGTGGTGGTCGGCGGGTGACCACCTACACCGCTGCCTCCACTCATGCGACCGGTGCGGCCGGGGTCCCGCGGCAGGGTGGCGGCGTCCTCGTCCGTGCACGTCAGGTCCTGGGACTGCACATGCCCATGGCCACCGCCGTGGCCGACGTCGCCGGGGCCCGGCGCGATCACCTCGACGAGTCAGGGGCCGCTTCGTCCACGTCATCGCCGACGGCTCGGTGGGCAACCCGGCGACGTCGTCAAGGCCATACTGCCTGCGGCGCGGACGCCGTCATGCTCGAGGCCGCCCTGGCCCGGGCCGAGGAGCTCCCGGTGGCGGCTACCACTGGGGCGCCGAGGCCCGACATGAGCGCTCTGCCGCGGGGCTTCCGCAGCCACGTGGGCACGGTCGGCACCATGGCCGAGATCCTCAACGGCCCCTCCGACCGCGCCGACGGCACGCTCTAACATCATGGGGAGCCCCTGCGCCGCACTCTGGCAACCACCGGATATGCGGACGTCAAGGAGCTCCAGCGGGTCGAGATCGTCCTGGCCCTCTACACTCGCCGGTTCTTGAGCGAGTGCCGCCACGACAAACCTCGTTTTTGAAGGCGTGGAACAGGCAACAGAGCCGTGATCTCGGTAGTCTCAGCCGGGACGGCAGCCACTGCGCTGCTTTCAGACCGGTGCGGGGGCATGATCCGCTTCCCACACGCTAGCCCCTCACATGTCGTGGAGCTTCACATGGCCCAGGTCACCGCCACCATCGCTTCCAAGGTCGGTCTGCACGCCCGCTCCTGCCGCCACCTTTCGTCAAGGCCGTCGCCGAGAGAGCGTCCCGGTCACCATCGCCAGCGAGGGCGGCGCCGCGGTTGACGCCTCCTCCATCCTCGGTGTGATGACCCTGGGGCCGGCTTGCGACGTCGTCACCCTGGCCTCCGACGCCGACGGCGCAGACGCAGCCCTCGAGGACCCTCAAGGCCCTCCTGAGACCGACCTGGACGCCTGAGAACAGGTCCCAACCGGACGGGCGCGCTCCACTGCGGGCGCGCCCCGTCCGCGTTGGGACGCTCAGGCAAGCACCCGTGCCGAAGAGCGCCGCGGACCCGCCATGAGCATCGCTGTCGCCCTCGTGCCCTCCCTGCTGTTCGGGGCACTGTCCTTCTTCTCGGAGCCTTCCCCACCGACATCCGCCGCCAGAACACCGCGGTCATGGTGGGAGCCGAGCCGTCTCGCTCGGATGCGCCGCCATGCTCGGCTCTGCCCTGGTCCCTGAGCGCCACCGTGGGGCGTGGCCTGCGGACTCATGTGGACCGGCGGGCAGGTCTCGTCCTGTGGGCCTTCCGCGCCTGGGGGCGTCAGCCGCACCATGCCGCTGACCACGGCCCTCCAGGCTCCTGCTCAACGCCACCCCGGCGTGAGCCTCTTCGGTGAGTGGCGTGCTCCCGGGGCCCTGATCCTGGGAATGGTGGCGCTCGCGCTCATCATGCTCGGTGCCGCCGCCTGCTCCTGGCGGGAGCGCACCGGCCCCGGTCCCACGGCTGCGCAGCGACGCGACGGCCTACTGGCCACCGCCGCCTCAGCCGTCCTCTACGGGCTCCTACCCCCGCTGCTGCGCGCCGTGGAGGTGCCCCCGGCCCACGCCGTCGGACCCATGGGGCTGGGACTGCTGGCCGGTGCCGGCCTGTGCGCCCTCATCCTGCCGCGGCGCGCGCCCCTACGGGGCCCGCGGATCGTTCCGGCCGCGCTCGCCGGGGCCTGTGGGCGGTCGGTAACGCCCTCATGCTGCGCCTCGACGGCGGCCGTGGGCGTGGCCTCCGGCTCACCCTCTCCCAGCTCGAGCTTCGTCCTGGCCACCATCGGCGGCCTGACCATCCTGGGGAGGAGCGCACCGGCCGGGAACGCACGGTGGTGGCCGCGGGCGTGGTGGCGGCCGTCGTCGGCCTGGTCCCTCGCGGGCCTGGCGACCGGCATGGACACCGGCGCGTCCCCTCACGGTAGCCGGCGCTCGGGAGGCGGATCTTCTCAGACCGCGTGAGGGCGGAGGGTCTGCGCGCGACACGACGACGGCGCCGTCGCAACGGGAGGCTGCGGCGACGCCGTCGATCCGATCGGCCGTGATGTGGAGGCGGCCTCACCGGTGCGGGGCCCAGTGCGGCCCTCGCCGGTCTCAGTCCTGCTCGCCCCGGAGGGCTCGGCCTGATCCACCACCACAGGCCCATGCCCGCGGCGATGGCCAGCAGACCCAGACCGCCCACAGGTTGGCGTTGATGCCGCCGGTCTTGCTCATCTCCTCAGCGCTGTTGAACAGGGACCGAGCACACCACCAGGTAGAGGCCGATGAGTCCCCAGAGCGCCCGGTGATGACCGCCCGGATGTCCGTGAGTGAACGATTGCTCATGAGTGTTCTCTTCGTGTGTCCGAGCGGGATCTAGTGGAAGATGCTGTTGAGCGTGATGACCAGGAGCCTGGCGATGATCCCCAGCGGGATCGGACGGCGGTACCAGGGCAGCCTGCAGGTGCGGGTCGGTGCGCCTGCTCCTGGGGGTCAGGGCGTAGACGAAGCCCCGTGAGCTCGGAGTCGGGCTCGGGCGTCGGGCCAGGGAGACCAGCACCGTGATGACGACGTCGACCGTGAAGGCCACGCCCGCCGCCAGGAAGGCTCCGCCCTGCCCCGGCATGACCAGGTGCTCGGTCCAGATGAGGATGTTGACCACCAGGGCGCCCAGGGTTCCGGCTGATGAGGCCGATCCAACCGGCATGCGGGTGGCCCTGCTTCCAGAACATCCCGATGATGAAGGTCGCGAACAGCGGCGCGTTGAACATCGAGAACAGCGTCTGGAGGTAGTCCATGAGGTTGGAGTAGTTCGACGCGATGATCGCAGTGAGGATCGCGACCACGGAGGCCGTCAGGGTCGAGAGCTTGCCGACCATGAGGTAGTGGGCGTCGTCGGCGTTCTTTCTTGATGTAGTGCTGGTAGATGTCCACGCCCCACACGGTGTTGAAGGCGGAGATGTTCGCCGCCATACCCGCCATGAAGGATGCCAGCAGACCCGTGATCGCCAGCCCCAGCAGACCGTTGGGCAGCAGGTCGCGCATGAGGTAGAGGATTGCGTCATTGAACTGGTAGGTCTTGTTGGCCCCAGACTTGAGCTGCTGGACCTCGGAGACCATGACGCCGGCGACCATGCCCGGGACGATGACGAGGAAGGGCACGAACATCTTGACGAAGGTGCCGATGATCGGGGTCGACTGAGCCGAGGAGATCGAGTCCGAGGCCATGGCCCGCTGCACCTCGACGAAGTTCGTCGTCCAGTAGCCGAAGGACAGCACGAAGCCCAGGCCGAAGACCAGGCCGATGACGGACAGCAGGTTGGAGTCGAAGCCGGAGATCGAGTTGCCGGGCCAGGAGTGCAGCTGCTGGGCCGGGATCAGTACCGGCGGCCGTGGCGGCTTCGGTGATCTTGCTGGTCAGGCCGTGCCAGCCGCCCACGCGGTGCAGGCCGATGAGGGTCAGGGGCAGCAGGGCCGCCACAATGACGAAGAACTGAGGACCCGTTGTAGATCGCCGCGAGAGCCCACCCATGGTGATGTAGGAGAAGACGATGACGGCCGCCACGATGAGCCCCACCCACAGGGGCCAGCCCAGCAGCCAGTTCATGATCTTGCCCAGCAGGTACAGGTTGATGCCGGCGATGAGCAGCTGGGCCAGGGCGAAGCTGAGCGCGTTGACCAGGTGGGCGGCGGTGCCGTAGCGCTTGAGCATGAACCTGGGCACCGAGCGCACCTTTGGAGCCGTAGTAGAAGGGCATCGCGACCAGACCCAGGAAGATCATGGCCGGGACCGCACCGATCCAGAAGTAGTGGAAGGTCGGCATGCCGTACTCGGCGCCGTTGGCGGACATTCCCATGATCTCGACGGCGCTGAGGTTCGCCGAGACGAAGGCGATACCTGTCACCCAGGCCGGCAGGGGACCGCCCTGAGGTGAGGAAGCTGTCGGCCGTGGCTGCCTTGGACCGGGCGATGAGCCCGACGCCGATGACGAAGGCGAAGTAGATCGCGATGGGGATGTAGTCGTACCAGCGTGCGGCGATGAGTGTGCCGGATGCCGCTGACGAGGCTGATAAAGCGCTCAGCGTGGAGGACATCGGTGTACCTCTCGAGTGATATGTGTCAGATGGCAAGATCATTCTTGCTGTGCGGCAGCTAGCACGGCACCGATCACGGCACGGAAGGTTGAACTGTCCGGGGATGCACCGGCGAGGCTGGGTAGAGTGCCCTCATGACACTGACTGCTGCTGCCGACGGCTCCTCCCTGGGCAACCTGGGACCGGCCGGCTGGGCCTGGTACGTGACGATGACTGCTGGGCCGCCGGAGGCTGGGAGAGCTCGACCAACAACCGCGGCGAGCTCACCGCCGTCCTCGAGCTCCTGCGGGCAACCGAGGCCGCCGGCCTCGCCGGCGAGGAGCTCCTCATCCAGTGCGACCCCAGTACGTCATCAACTCCTGACCAAGTGGCGCCACGGCTGGAAGAAGCGCGGCTGGCGCAAGGCCGACGGCAAGCTCCGTCCTCAACGCCGACCTCGTCAAGGACCTCGATGCCGCGCTCGCGGGTCGCACCGTGCGCTTCGAGTGGGTGCGCGGGCACGTCGGCCACCCCATGAACGAGGCCGCCGACTCCCGGGCCCGCGGCGCCGCCACAGCATTCCAGCAGGGTCGCCCGGTGCCTGCGGGCCCGGGATGGACCCATGGCGGCCGGGCACCGGGGAACCGGAGACGGCGCAGGCGCCGAGTGCGGTGTCGTCGAGCACCCCCGCCGCGCCGCAGACCGACGCCCTGTTCTGAGGCCGAGGATCGGGGCGCAGCGTCCGCAGGACCCCGGTGACCTCCTCTCACAGAAACGGCACAGGTCCGTCAAACACGTGGCATAAGGCCTCCGGCGAGGCTTGTAGCCATGACGACGACGAGCCCCTGCCCTCCCGCATCCCGCCCGGCGATCCCTGAACCTCCTGGCCCGGCCTGCGCCGCCGCAGTTCCCACGGTCGTCCTTTTCGCCGCCGTGTCCTTCACCGGCTGGAGCGTCGACTACGCGCTGGTCCTCATCCTCAACTCGCTGACCGACTCGGTCCTCTATGCCGTCGTCGGAGCCAGGATCGTCTCCTGCACTCTGGGCTTCCTGCTCAACCGACGCCTGTTCGGGGCCTCCCCGGAGAGCTTCTGGCGCTCGGCCGGCGGCTACGCGGCGGTCCAGGGCGGGGTCGCGGCGACGTCCTACGCCGGCATCGCGGTCCTCACCAGCGCCGGCGCGCCCCTGTGGCTGGCCAAGGTGCTCGTCGACTCCACGCTCTTCGTCGTCAACTACCTGGCGCAGTCCCGCCTCGTCTACCGGGCCCCGGCGCAGCAGCCCGTCCTGGCGCCGGCCCTGACCACCGCAGCCTGAGAGGGCGGGCGCGGCGGCTCAGGACTGCGCGTCGCGCATGAGGATGACGAGCTGGACCCGGTCGCGCAGGTCCAGCTTGGTCAGGATCCGGGTGACGTTCTTCTTGACCGAGTCCGGGGCCAGGACGAGTCGCTGAGCGATCTCCGCGTTCGTCAGCCCCTGGGCCACCAGGTCGGCCACCTCGCGCTCACGGGGGCTGAGATCGTCGAGGCGCTGCCGTGCCGCGCGTTGCCGGGGTGAGGTGACGGGGCTGAGCATGTGCCGGTTGAGCAGCTCGCGGGTAATGCGCGGAGTGAGGATCGCGTCTCCGGAGCTGACCGCCCGCAGCGCCTGGTGGAGGTCGGCCGTGCGGGTGTCCTTGAGCAGGAAGCCGGAGGCGCCGGCCGACAGCGCCCTCGAAGGCGAACTCGTCCTGGTCGTAGGTGGTCAGCACCAGGACCCGGATCGAGGGGTAGAGCTGGGAGATGCGTGCCGTGGCATCGATCCCGTTGAGCACGGGCATGCGCACGTCCATGAGGACGACGTCGGGAAGTGGCCGGCGCTCCTCAAGCAGGGCGACGAGCTGGTCGAGGGCGTCCTGACCGTGGGTGGCCTCGGGCCGTGACCCGCAGGTCGTCGGCCCGGTTGATGATGAGGGACAGACCCATGCGGGTGGCTCGCTGGTCGTCGACGATCATCACCGTGATCGGCCTGAGATCGCTCGCTGAGCTCGCGGGTGCCTGACCCGGAGGCGGCGGGGAGGAGTGGGATTGGCGGTGATCGGCTCATCGCGAGGCCTTCCGGGAAGGGGACGAGGGCGCGCAGCACCCAGCCGGATGCGCCCTCATCGGTCGCGGGGCCGGCGGACATCGTGCCACCGTGCTCACCGACCACGGCGGCCAGGTTGGCCAGTCCGTGCCCGGCCGCGGGCGATGCCTGCGTTGAGCCTGGGACCGTCGTCGCCCTGGGCCGGTCTGAGCGCCGCGACCGTCGTCGGACACGGTGATCCCGTGTGGAGGCCTGGTCGTGGTCCAGGGAGATGACGACGCGTGGCGCCCTCGGCGTGGCGCATGACGTTGGTCAGGGCCTCCCGGACGACGACATAGACGACCTCCCCGAGGGCCTGACTGCGCGGGGTGCCGCGGGGACGCTGCCCGGTCTCGCTGAGGGCCGCACTGATACCGGTGGCTCTCACCGTGGTCAGCAGGTCGGTGAGCCGGTCCCATCCGGGTGCGCCCCCGGGGGCCTGCCTGTGCTCCGTGCCCAGGCCGGCCGGGTCCACGGCGGCGTCGGTACCGGCGTCGTCGGGGAAGGGGCCCGGTGCCGTCTGGAGCGAGGCGACGGCACGTCTGGTGTCCGCCAGGCCCTCGCGGGCCAGGGCGTTCATCATGTCGATGGCCTCGTCGGTCTCGCGGGCTGCCGCCGGCCCCCTGCATCCCCTCGGACAGGGCGATGATCGCGGTGAGGGCGTGGCCCACGGAGTCGTGGAGCTCGGCCGCCACCCGAGCCTGGTGGCGGGCGGCGTCACGTTGAGCGACCAGCCGCTGCTCGGCGGACTGCGCCGCGAGCTGGGCGTCCCCGTGCTCCAGGGCATCCCGGCGTGAGCGGGAGATCGAGGCCACCGCGAGCACGAGGACCAGGACGATGAAATCAGGGCTCAACGCGCTCACCTGCGGCCACTTGGCCAGTGCCGTGGGGACGAGGGTGCACAGCGCGCAGATGCCGAAGCCGATGAGTCGGTCACGGGCTGGGGGGCGATCACGAGCAGGGCGTAGAGAGCCAGCATGGACAGCAGGTTGAGTCCACCGCGCGGCCCCCACAGGTCGACGGCGGCCGAGGCCAAGCTCGTGGCGGTGACGACGGCCAAGGGCCAGCGCCGTCGGGCCAGCAGCGATCCGGCGAGCAGCAGGGAGGCGATGACCCAGCCTCGCATGGGCAGGTGCGGGTAGGTGTACGAGGCCACGTTCAGCACCATCAGCTGGAAGAGGCCCGCGGCCCCGGCCACCGCCCACAGGGTCAGGGTGCTGGTGCGCCACCACTGAGCCACCCGGTCCAGGAGGGTCCGCGGGACCCGGGAGACGTCTGCCGAGTGAGGCGCTGCGGGAACGTGGCTCATGACTGGCGCCTCACTGCTCGGCGCAGAGCCAGGGCCAGCAGGACCACCCACACCAGGCAGATGACGCCCTCGAATGCTGCGGCGCCCAGTGAGGTCACGTAGCCCGGGCTCATGGCCGACGTGGTTCGGGTCAGTGAGGCTGCGGGGTTGAGGACGCTCAGCGGTCGAGCCGTGAGAAGCATCGCCATCCCCGCAATGATGCTCAGCAGCACCGTGGACATCGTGGTGGCGAAGGACGTCATGACCGCGCCCAGCCAGGTGACGAAGGTGAGGATGACCCACATTCCCAGCGCGACGACGGCGAAGCGCGGCAGGTAGGCGACCAGGCCCACCAGGCTGAAGCCCAAGGCGAGGCCCGTCACCGCGGTGGTCAGGACCAGGACCGCGGTGGTGAGGGCCGCGACCTGGAGCCCGTGCAGCAGCTTGCCCGCCACCATGGTGGTCTCCAGGCCGGTGGCGCTCATCCTCTGCCAGTTCCTTCCCTGGTGCTCATTGCTGGCGATCTGCGCGGCGAAGGCACCCAGCGCCAGCGGCAGGAACACCATCGAGAGCAGGAGCGTGGACTGGGACCACGTGATCTCCCAGGTGACGCCCTGGGCCTCGAACTGGCTGCGGTAGGTGCGGTACTGCAGGTAGCCGGACAGGGAGCCCAGGGAGCACAGGACGGTGACGGCGACCCAGTACCACCGGTTGGGGGACTTGCGGTTCTCCCAGTACCAGGCGGCTCGCACCGACGGGCGGGACTGGGGGACGGGCGCAGTCGGCCGGCTCAGGCCGGTCGGCTGCGGCGTCGTGGACGGGCCGGAGAGAGCGGGGAGCGCTGACGGGTACTGAGTGGGCCGGAGGGGCCGGCCTGCAGTGGGGCGTGTGACTGGTGCGGTGGTGCTCATCGGTGATTCTCCTGGTGGACGATAACGAGGTGGGCGGCGACGGTCCACCCGACCGCGACCAGCGCGGCGAGCGCCGCCAGGGTCCACGGTGGGACACGAGCGTCATGTCGCCGCCTTCCCGCATGGATTTGTAGGAGGCGACCGTGTCAATGGGGGTGGCGGCCGGAACGATGCCCCAGGGCAGCAGCCATGAGAATTTCCCGAGGTAGGCGTAGGGCAGGCTCTCGGCGATGAGGCCGCCGATGGCCGCCGCCCCCAGGCCGATGCCCTGCTTGTCGAAGCAGGTGGACAGCGTCAGCTGGACCGCGGAGATGGTCAGCGTGGAGCACGCCACCACCACAAGGGCGGGAGGCAGTGTGCTCCAGTAGGAGCCGGTGACGGTCAGCCCTATCGGGCCGGCCAGCACGGTGAGCAGCGCGAAGAGGGCCGTCTCCATGCACAGGACCGTGAGGATCACGATGACCAGCTTGCCCCGGTAGCGGGTCAGGGGGCTCTGCCCCAGCGCCGTCATCAGCTGCCCCATGCGCTCCTCGGTGTCCACGGTGACGATGCGCGAGGCCAGGACCGCGGTGATGATGGGCATGAGGAAGGCGATGATCTGGATGAATCTCATCCAGGGCGAGCGTGGCGTGGCGTGCGGCAACCGGGCCGCTCGCCCGATGGGTGATGAGCATGCTGCTCCATGCCAGGCACACGGCGGTGGCGCTGGCGGCGATGAGCCAGTAGCGCTTGCGGCGCAGCTTGCCCAGCTCGAGGGCCAGGGTGGTCCACGCCCTGCGGAGCGGGGAGACGGGGGAGCGCGCGGCGCTGCCGGCTGCGTCGGGGGCTGTGTCAGGTGCTGTGTCGGTGGTGCTGGCTGCGCGACCATGGTGGCCGCCGTGCCCGTTGTGCTCACTGGGGTGCTCATCGGTTGACCTCCTGAGAGGCGAGGGGCGGCTGGGCGGCCAGGACCGGCTCGGTCAGCTCCAGGAAGGCCTGCTCGAGGGTCTTGCGCACGGTCTGGACCCGGTAGACGGTCGTTCCGGAGGAGACGATGCGGGTGATGAGCTCGCCGACGACGTCGTCGGGCATCATGGGGGTGCGCACGGCATCGTCCCGCACCTCGTGGGTCACCCCCAGGGAGGTCAGGAGCGCGGCGACGGCCGCGGGCTCGGAGACGAGTAGCTCGATGACCCCGTCGTCGCGCAGTCCGGCCAGGGTGCCCTGGTAGCGCAGGCGTCCGGCGCAGATGATGCCGACGGTGTCGGCCATCTGCTCGATCTCGGACAGGATGTGGGAGGAGACGATGATCGTCACGCCCTCCTGACGGGCCAGGGTGACGATGAGCTGGCGGATCTCGGCCACCCCGGCGGGGTCGAGCCCGTTGGTCGGCTCGTCCAGGAGCATGAGGGCCGGGTTCGACAGCAGCGCCATGGCCAGTCCCAGGCGCTGCTTCATGCCCATGGAGTAGTGCTTGACCTGCTTGTTCTCCTGGCCGACGAGGTTGACGGTGGCCAGGGCGTGCTGGACGCGGTTGGAGGCCAGCCCCAGGTAGGAGGCCACCATGGCCAGGTTCTCCTTGCCGGTCAGGCTCGGGTAGTAGGAGGGGCCCTCGATGAGGGAGCCGATGGTTCCCGGCGGCAGGGGGTGGCGCTGGCTGACCGGGCGTCCCAGGACACTCATGCGGCCCGACGTCGGCCGGGTCAGTCCCCAGCAGGAGCTTCATCGTGGTGGACTTGCCGGCTCCGTTGGGGCCCAGGAAGCCGTAGATGCCGCCGGCGGGCACGGACAGGTTCAAGCCGTCGACGGCGTTGACGCCGTTGTAGGTGCGGGTCAGTCCCTCAGTGACCACCACGAGTCCCTCGGAGGGTGGAGGTGGCTGGGGCGGGCACGGCGCCGGGGTGCTGGGACGGGGCCGGAACGAAGGGCGCGGCCGGTTGCGGAACCGGTGCGGGGACCGGCGCGCTCCCGTTCGTGGCCGCGGTCCGGGGAGGGTATTGCTGGAGGGCAGGGGGTCGTGGCGTGCGGTTGATGATCGGTGCGGTGACAGGTGCGTTGCTCATGACTCCATGGAAGCCCCCGGGGCCGCGCGCGCACCGCCGTCGGCCTGTTTGTCACCCCTGGGGGACGACGACGGTGCCGCAGCCTTCCCCTGGTGGGGCGGCTGCGGCACCGCGGTGATGTCCTGGCCCGGCAGGGCTGGGACGTCAGATCCTTGTGCGCGCTTCCGGGAGCGGCTCAGATGAGGGTGAGTGCCTGGCGGGCGATGGCGAGCTCCTCGTTGGTGGGCACCACGAGCACGGTGACCTTCGAGTCCGGGGTGGAGATGACCCGCGGCTCGTCGGAGCGGGTCTCGTTGACCTCCTGGTCGATCTTGATACCCATGAAGCCCAGGCGCTCGCCGAGCTCGCGGCGCAGGTTCGCGTCGTTCTCGCCGATACCGGCGGTGAAGGTCAGGGCGTCCAGGCCGCCCATGACGGCGGTGTAGGCGCCCACGTACTTCACGAGGCGGTGCAGGTAGATGTCCATGGCCTCGCGGGCCTCCTGCTCACCGGCGCCGATGCGCTTCCACACCTCGCGCATGTCGTTGTCCCCGGCCAGGCCCTTCATGCCCGAGCCGCGGTTGAACAGGTGGTCGATCTCGTCGATCGACATGCCGGCCACCCGCGCCAGGTGGAAGACGGCGGCCGGGTCGATGTCACCGGTGCGCCCACCCATGACCAGGCCCTCCAGCGGGGTCAGGCCCATGGAGGTGTCCACGGCGTGCCCGGCCACGACCGCCGAGGCCGAGGCCCCGTTGCCCAGGTGCAGGACGACCTGCTTGAGGTCGTCGCGCCCCAGGAGCTCGGAGACCGCCCCGGAGACGAACTGGTGGCTGGTGCCGTGAGCCCCGTAGCGGCGGATGGAGTAGGTGTCGGCGACCTCGCGGTCCAGGGCGTAGCGGGCGGCCTCCTCAGGGAGGTCCTGGAAGAAGGCGGTGTCGAAGACGGCCACGTGCGGCACGTCGGACAGGGAGCCGGCGCCCCACCCTCGATGCCCTTGAGGTGGGCGGGTTGTGCAGCGGGCCCAGCGGCACGAGCTGCTCGATACGGGCCACGACGTCGTCGTCGATGAGGGCCGGGCCGAGAAGTAGCGTCCCGCCCTGGACGACCCGGTGGCCCACGGCCACGATGTGGGCGTCGGCCAGCGAGGGGCCCTGCTCCTCGAACAGGCGCAGCACCTCGGACAGGCCGAAGCCGTGGTCGGGGACCGGCTCGGTGATCTCGGTGCGCTCCTCGCCGTGCTTGTGGGTGATGGCGCCGGTCTCCTCGCCGATGCGCTCCACCAGGCCGGAGGCGAGCGAGGCGCCCGAGTCGGGGTCGACCAGCTGGTACTTGATGGAGGAGGAGCCGGAGTTGATAACGAGGACGGTGCGCTGAGTCACGGGGTGCCTTTCAAGAACGGTCGGGGATGAACGCGGGGATGACTGGATGACTGATGAGGGTCCCGGGTGAGCCTCAGCGGCGTGGGACCGGTGCCCGGCCCCACGCCGCTGAAGGGCTCAGCCCTGGGCCTGGACGGCGGTGATGGCGACGGTGTTGATGATGTCCTCCACCAGGGCGCCGCGCGAGAGGTCGTTGACCGGTTTGTTGAGACCCTGAAGGACCGGGCCGATGGCGATGGCGCCCGAGGAGCGCTGGACCGCCTTGTAGCCGATGTTGCCGCTGGACAGGTCCGGGAAGATGAAGACGTTGGCCCGCCCGGCCACGAGCGAGTCCGGGGCCTTCTTGGCGGCCACGGTCGGGTCGATGGCGGCGTCGTACTGGATGGGGCCCTCGACGGCGAGGTCGGGCTCCTTGGCCCGTACCAGCTCGGTGGCCTCACGGACCTTGTCCACGTCCGCGCCCTTGCCGGAGGTCCCGGTGGAGAAGGACAGCATCGCCACGCGCGGCTCGACGCCGAACTGGCGGGCCGTGGCGGCCGAGGAGATGGCGATGTCGGCCAGCTCGGCGGCGTTGGGCTCGGGGTTGACGGCGCAGTCGCCGTAGACGAGCACCCGGTCCTGCAGGAGCATGAGGAAGACCGAGGAGACGATCGAGGTCCCCGGCTTGGTCTTGATGATCTGGAAGGAGGGGACGATCGTGTGAGCGGTGGTGTGGGCGGCGCCCGAGACCATGCCGTCGGCGTCTCCCATGTGGACCATCATCGTGCCGAAGTAGGACACGTCCTGGACCTTCTCACGGGCCTGCTCCAGGGTGACGCCCTTCTTGGACCGCAGGCGGGCGAACTCCTCGGCGTACTTCTCCAGCAGCTCGGGGTCGTTCGTGGCGACGACCCGGGCGGCGGCGATGTCCAGGCCCAGCTCGGTGGCGCGGGCCCGCACCGTGGTCTCGTCGCCCAGCAGCACCAGGTCGGCGATGCCGCGGCGCAGGATGGCGTCGGCGGCCCGCAGGACCCGGTCGTCGTCGGGCTCGGGCAGGACGATCGTCCTGCGGTTGGCGCGCGAGCGCTCCACCAGCTCGGCCTGGAACATGATGGGGGTGACGACCTCGGAGGGCTCGACCTCCAGGGCCGACAGGAGGGCGTCGACGTCGGCCTCCTGCTCGAAGGTGGTCACGGCGACGTCGATCTTGCGCTCGGAGCCGTGGGCGAGCAGGCCCTGCAGGGAGCCGGCCGCGGAGGCTGCGGTGAAGGTGTCCAGCGGGGAGGTGATGACCGGGATGTTGACGTCCAGTCCCTCCAGGAGGCGCAGCGCGTGGGGAGCCACCTCGAAGCCGCCGTTGAGGATGAGGCCGGACAGGATCGGGAAGCTCGAGGAGGCCTGGGCCGCCATGAGAGAGATGAGCATGGCGGAGCGGTCGGCCGGAACGATGGCGAGCTGGCCCGCGGTCAGGCGCTCCAGGACGTGGGAGACGTCCATGGCGCACACGAGGACGGACTCGGCCTCGCGGTCGAGCAGCGTCTCGTCACCGGCGATGAGAGTGCCCTCGACGGCGTCGAGCACCTCGCGCACCACCGGAGCCGCCAGCAGCGGCACCTCGGGCAGCGTGGTGGAGGTGATGCCCTCAATGGCGGCCAGTGCCTCGCCGACGGTCTGGCGGGTCTCGGGAAGGCACTTGTTGGCCACGACCGCGACGGTGCGGGCGTGGTTGTCGGCGATCTCGGCCATGGAGACCTCCACGGAGGCGACGACGTCCTCCACGTCGTGCTGCCCGGAGACCACCAGCAGCACGGGGACGCCGATGTTGGCCGCCACCCGGGCGTTGAGGGCCAGCTCGGGGTTGCCGGCGACGTCGGTGAAGTCCGAGCCGTCGATGATGACGACGTCGTGCTCGCGCGCCAGGGCCCGGTAGGCGTCGACGATACGTGCCAGGGCCTCCTCGGGGTCGGCGTGGAACTCGTCCCAGGTCGCGCCGACGCACTGCTCTGCGGGCGTGGTGGAGCCGGCACGGTTCAGCAGGAGGCTGAGGAAGGCATCGCCCTCACGGCTCTCCACGAAGGGGCGGAAGACGCCGACCTTGGCAACCACCTTGGTCAGGCAGGAGACCAGCCCGAGGGCCACCGTTGACTTCCCGGTTCCGGCGTTGGGTGAGGCGATGTAGATACTGCGCGCCACGTTAGGTCCTTCTCGCGTTGTCTTGGAGTCAGGGGCGCCGGCTCATTCCGGTGCCGTACGGGTCCGATTGTGCCCCCACCTGCGGTTCATCTGCGACCAAAGGCCCGATCTCCGTCCCGTCTTGTGATGTGGGAACGGGCACACACCAGGGGGCTGGTACAGGTGTCATAGGTGCTAACCCGCTCGAGCGGTCGGCTCGCGGGCGGGCGTGGAGGGGACTGTGGCCCGCCCGGTACCGGGGTCGACGTTCACTGCGACGCTGTTGTGGGACTGCCGAGGGGTGACCCGTTCTCCTTGCGAGACCCAGATCGTGTATGTCGACGACGGGTCGCCCGGTTCAGGGAGGAACAGGGCGACCGCCTGCCCGCCGCCTGCCTCCTGCGCCGCGGCGACAGCGCGATGCGGCCCGATGTCCTGGTCCTGGCCCGTGCTGGTCGGTTCCACCGGGGACTGGTACCCGGTCATGGAGACGGGGGAGGCCGGCTGTGTGGGGCGGATGCTGAACACGCTGGCGTAATAGCCCCACAGGAACAGCAGGGGAAGGAGGACCAGGCCGGCCGCCTTGAAGAGATCGGTGTCCCGCGACAGGCGCTGGGTGCGCCAGTGGGAGGACAGTGCGGTGCGTCGATAGCGCTGCATCGGCCACCACGTGCGCAGCCCGCTGACTGTGAGGACTACCAGGACCACGCCCGAGGTGGCCACGACCAGGCCCCCGACGGTCAGGCCCCGGTGACTGCCCCACCATCCGGTGTGGGGGATCTCCTGGGACAGCCAGTGCACGTGGCCGGGACCCTGGCAGGACAGCAGGCAGCGGTGCAGGTTGTCCAGGGCGGCAACCCACGTCGGGGATCGCCGACGCCCTGCTGATCTCGTGCCCGGTGGAGGGGTCGACCGTGTAGGTGGCCCGCTCGGTCCTGACCTCGACGATGTCGGTGTCCCACGTCGCTGACAGGACGGGCTCGTCGGGATGACCGTTCTGGACCGTCTCGACCGCCTGAGGCAGTGAGACCTGACCGGGGTCGGCGTCGTGGGTGTAGGCGGTCGGGTTCAACGAGCGCATGATCTCTCCCTGGTGCGGCAGGAGCACGCCGCTGAGAGTAATGATCAGCAGCCCCAGACCGACTGCCGCCGACAGCCAGCGGCGCACGAGCGCCATCACCCGGGAGGTGCGGGAGGGCGGGAGGGTTCGGTCTCGGCCGTGGGATCCATGACGGTCTCGATGCGGAAGGGGTTACGACCCGGCGGGGGTCAGCAGGGCGGCCGCGGCGCACAGACAGGCGAGGGTCGCGATGAGGGCGTAGACGTGGTAACCGCGCTCCTGCCGTCGCCACAGAGAGCAGGCACCACTGACGCTGACGGCGGCGCCGGCGACCTGAATGACCAGGGCGACGCCGACGGCCAGGGGGCCGGCGTTGCCGATGGCGGGAGCCAGGGCGTAGACGATGACGCACCTGAGCCCCGATGCCCACAGTCCCAGCATGACGGCATGGATATCGGCACTGACCATGATGGGGGCCGCCGCGTCGTCCTGAGTGAGGGGAGGGTGTCGGGGGCGCGACATCGTCGACGTCGTCTCCGGCGTCCCTGCCTGACGAAACGTCAACATAATCAATACTGGCCGTACTCTTCATACTGATGAATACGGTAACGGTCAGGATAAATCACGTCAACGCTCCGCCGCGAGCGGGGGATGTGATGTCAGACAGGCGTATTTGAGGGAAATAACCGCTGGTAGGGCCCTGTTTTGTAGGCCGGGGAAATAAGGGTTGCCGGGCTGTGTTCCGAACGAGTTCCGGACGCGGCCCGGCTCAGCGAAGCAGAGGCAGCGCGGAGATGATGGTCAGCGCGACGATGATCGGCTCGAAGATCCGCTGATCCATGTGCTCGGCGAGGCGGCGACCGGCCAGGGCCGAGGCGATGACGACCGGTGCTGCGATCACTGCCAGTGACAGGGTCGTGGGGTTGACCAGGCCGGCTGAGACGGAGAAGGGCAGCTTGACCAGGTTGACCAGGAAGAAGAACCAGGCCGTCGTCCCCAGGAACGCCTTGACCGGATAGCGGCAGGCCAGGAAGTACATGGAGGTCACCGGTCCACCGGCGTTGGCGACCATTGTGGTGAAGCCGGCCAGACTGCCGTAGACCAGGCGGGCCAGGCGGCTGCCGGCCGGGGCCGGGCGCGCCGACTCGGGCACCTCGTCGGACCTGTTCCTGGCGGCCGAGCGGCGCTGCAGGAGCGTGATGAGGACCAGGATCAGCAGGATGGCGCCGATGAGGCGGCGAGTGGAGTCGTTGGAGGCCAGGTGCAGGAACAGGGCGCCGGCGCCGACGCCGGTCAGGACCGCGGGGACGAGCCTGCGCAGCATGCGGAAGTCCGCGTCGCCGCGATAGCTCCACACGGCCAGCAGGTCGCCGGTCATGAGCATGAGCAGGATGGCACCGGTGGACTCCTTGGCCGGCAGCGCCGCGGTGCACAGGGCCACGGCGATGGTGGCCGCCCCGGGCAGGACGGTCTTGGCGATGCCGCACAGGGCCGCCACGATCGCGAGCAGGATCCAGGCGGTTGCGGTCAAGGAGGGGAGCACGGGACCTCTCAGCGGTGAGAAGAGTCGGGGTGTGGTCTGAACTTTGTCCAGACTAATGTATGACCGTCGACGGCGAGGACCGATGGGGGCCTCGCCATCGACGGTGACCTGTGTGAGGTCCACCAGGTGCGGCTCAGAGCCGGGCGGCGGCCTCCAGGAGGTTGCGTGCGGAGATCTGGAGCCCCCTCGACGTTGTCGTACTCGGCGTCCTCGTGCTCGATGTTGACGTTCATCTCCGGATCGATCTCGGTGATGGCGGCCAGGAACCGAGCCCAGTAGTCGGTGTCGTGCCCCAGGCCGAGGGCGACGAACCGCCAGGCCGGGTCCTGCGGCCAGGAATTGCACCAGTAGCCGTAGGCCACCGGGACCTTGCCCTCCGACTCAGCGGGAACGCGGCCGAAGTCGGTGTCCAGGACCCCTCGGTAGGCGGCTCCGGGGAAGACCCTGGTGTCCTTGGCGTGGACGTGTCCCACCAGGGAGCCCAGGCGCTTGGTGGCCTCGATCGGGTCCATCTGCTGCCAGAACAGGTGGGAGGGATCCATGTTGACCTTGATATGGGTCGCCCCGGTCTCCTCGACAAGCCTCTCGAAGGAGGGGACGTTGAAGACCAGGTTGCGCGGGTGCAGCTCCAGGCAGACCTGGACGTCGTTATCGCGGGCCAGGGCGTCGATCTCCTTGAAGAAGGGGACGACGACGCTCCACTGGTAGTCCAGGATCTCCATGTCGATCCCGTTCCAGGGGTTGACCACCCAGGTGGGGTACTTCGCGCTCGGGTCGGTGCCGGGGGTACCGGACATGGTGACGATCTCCTTGACGCCGAGCAGGCCGGCCAGGCGGATGGCCGCCCGGATGTCCTCGGCGTGCTTGAGTCCCTCGTTGGGCAGCGGGGAGGTGGGGTTGCCCGAGGTGTTGAGGCCTGAGAGCGTCATTGCCTTGTCCTTGAAGACACCCAGGTACTCCTCGCGGGCGGTGGACGAGGCCAGCAGGGCGTCGACGGGGCAGTGCGGGGAGGGGATGAATCCTCCGACGTTGACCTCCGCCCCAGTGAGCCCCGCGTCTTTGAGGACGTCGAGGGCCTCGGGCAGGGAACGGTCCTGGAGGCAGGCGGTGTAGGCGCCGTAGGTCAGCGGCATGTGAAGTCTCCTTGCGTGTCGTTCGGTATGTCGTTGGGTGTCGGTGCGTCTGAGGGGGTCGGGCCAGCGGAGCGGACGAGGCTCCGCCGGGAAGGTCTTACAGGCTCGCGAGCTCGGGCAGGTCCGAGACGTCGACGGCGGCGCCCCCGGCAGCGGCCGATCGGGCCACGGCGTCGGCCAGGAGCATCTCCCGGTAGCCGTCGGCGAAGCTGGCGCACCGGGGCAGGGCCCCCTGCTCGGGGGCGACGCCGGCGACCTGCTGGAGGAAGGCGTGGGCCTGGTAGGTGAACTGCTCGATCTGGGTCAGCCCGACCCCGCCGAAGGCCATCGAGGAGCCCCGTGCGAAGTAGGGGAAGTCGGGGCCCACCAGGACGCGGCGGGCCCCGCCCAGCCCGGCCGGGGAGTTGACGTCGTTGATCTTGATCTCGCCGCAGCGCGCCAGGTCCCAGGAGGCGCGACCCTTGGTGCCCAGCACGTCGACCATGAGGGAGTTAGGCAGCCCCCAGGCCACTCGCGAGCAGGAGAAGGTGCCCACGGCTCCATTGGCGAAGTGTGCGGTGAAGGTGGCGACGTCGTCGTTCTCCACCGGCTCGTACGTGGCGTTCGCGGAGTTGTCTGGGGCGGTGCCGCGAGTGACGTGTCCGGCGGCCACGGGGCGCTCCTTGACGGAGGTCATCATGGCGGCGCCCGAGACCGAGACGATGGGGCCGCAGATGAGCTCGGCGGTGTCGATGAGGTGGCTGCCGACGTCGCCCAGGGCCCCCGAGCCCATGGGGCCCTTGTAGCGCCAGGCCATGGGGGTGGAGGGGTCCACTCCGTAGTCGCACCAGTAGCGGCCGTCGAAGTGGTTGATCTCACCCAGGTGGCCCTCGGCGACGAGCTTGGCGATCTCGGCCAGGGCGGCGTTGCGACGGTAGGTGAAGCCCACACCGGTGACGACACCGGCCTCCTTCTCGGCCTGGGCCATGGCGCGGGCGCTCTCGAGCGTGTCCGCCAGGGGCTTCTCGCACAGGACGTGCTTGCCGGCCCTGATGAGGGCCTCGGCGATCTCGCGGTGCAGGGCGTTGCCCACCACGATGGAGACGGTATCGATGCCCCGGGTCCTCGGCCACGGTGCGCCAGTCGTCGACGGCGCGCTCGTAGCCGTAGCGCCGGGCGGCGTCCTCGGCGAGGGGGAGGTAGGCGTCGGCGATGGTGCGCAGACGGACCGGTGGCAGGCCCAGGTCGAAGACGGTGCCGACCTGGCGCCAGGCGTTGGCGTGGGTGGTGCCGGCCATTCCGGCACCGATGACGGCGACTGACAGGGGAGTGGTGCTCATGGTTGCCTCGGGTGTCCTCGTTGACGAGCGGGTGGCGGGTGAAGTCCTGTGCTGACATGAATTCACGCGCGTGAATTCATGACTTCAGTCTGAGCGCCGGTGCTGGTTGTGTCAACCGATGAGGAGAAACTTCATCCTGACAAAGGGGTTGTCCTGAGGGTGGGGGACAGAAGGCGGGGCCGTTGGTCCTTGATCGGAGGCGGTTCGAGGCACCACCGCTGTCCGACGACGGACGGTGCGCGAGTCGGCTCGGCGCCCGGCGTGGTGCTCGTCAGCGTCCCAGGGACGAGGCGCGCGTGATGAGCTGCGGCTCCAGGACCACGCTGCGGGCCTCGGTCCCGGTGCCCGCCTCGGCCTGCGTTCCGTCGTCGGACGTGAGCCCGGCGCGCCGGCACACCAGGTCCACCGCGCACTCGCCCAGGCGTTCCTCGGGCTGGTCGACGCTGGTCAGGGAGAACTCCTCGCGCAGGGCCAGGTAGGTGTTGTCGTAGGAGACCAGGGCGACGTCGACTCCGGGCTCGCGGCGGCTCTCGCGCAGGACGGGCACCGCGTCGATGGCCAGGGCGTCGTTGTGAATGACCAGGCCCAGTGGCTCGGAGTGGTCCTGCAGGGCCGTCCGTGTGGCGAGGCCGGCGTCCTCGCCGCAGCTGCGCACCTCGAAGGCCGACCCAGTTGCCCGAGCGGTGTGCGCCAACGAGCCTTCTCGGTCGTGGCGGGAGGCCGCATCGGTCAGGCGCGGGCCGATGTAGCAGATGGTGCGCATGCCCAGGGATGCCAGGTGATCGACGACGAGTCGGGCGGCGGCGGCCTCGTCGACTCGCACGGAGTCGACCCGCCCGCCTGGGCTGCGCCGTCCGATGACGCATACGGGCACCTCCTCACCGATGGCCAGCAGGTCCTCGCCGGGCAGCCAGGGCGAGACGAGGATGATGCCCGCGACCCGTACCCCCAGCAGGCTCTCGACGGCCTGGTGCAGGACCTCGGGCTGGTCGGAGCCGACCGTGACGAACAGGGTGAGGCCGCGCTGGGCGGCCGCCCGGCCCAGGCTGGCCGCGATCTGCTCGAAGAAGGCGTTGCGCAGGTTGGGCAGCACCAGGCCGATGATGCTCGAGCGCTTCCGGGCCAGTGAGGAGGCTGAGACGTTGACCCGGTAACCGAGGGACGCCGCCACGTCCTCGATGCGCTCGCGGGTGTCTGCGGCGACCTTGGGTGAGCCGCTCAGAGCCAGCGAGACCAGGCTGCGCGAGACCCCTGCGGCGCGTGCGACGTCGCTCTGGGTGGCGGCGTGAGCCTTGGTCACCGTCTCCTCCTGCTTCCTCCGGTGCCGGGTTGCCTCTCGCAGGACGCGTTCAGACGGGTGCCCGGCTACCGGGAAGGCTACAGGCTGATCCGGAGGGCTGCGGCGGCGGTCGGTGGGGGCTCGCGTAGTAGATGGGGAACGACGACGCTCCCGACCATCGCTGGTCGGGAGCGTCGAGGCGAGGCGTCAGCCGGTGGGATCCGTTCGGCGGGGGAGTCCGTGCGAGTCCTGTGACGTCTCAGGCCTTGAAGAGGGTTCCCCTCGAGGTAGGCGCGCGCCTTGCGGGCGTACTCCAGGGGGTTGGCGATGGCCGGGTCCTGCTCGGCCTCCACCAGGATCCACTCGGAGTAGCCGTGGTCCACGAGGAACTTGTAGGGGACGGTGAAGTCGATCGTGCCGTCGCCGGGGACGGTGAACATGCCGGCCAGGAAGGAGTCGAGGAAGGAGCGCTCGGCGGCCTTGGACTCCGCCATCTTCTCGGGGCGCACGTCCTTGAAGTGGACGTGCTTGACGCGGTCGATGGTGGCCTCCAGCAGGCCCATGACGTCGCCGTCACCCACGTAGGCGTGGCCGGTGTCGAACAGGAGGGAGACCTTGGCCGGGTCGGTCAGCTCCATGAGCCGGATGGTCTCCTCCTTGGTCTGGATGACCGTGCCCAGGTGGTGGTGGTAGACGAGCTCGAGACCGTGGGCGTGGGCGACGTCGCCGAGCCGGTTGAGGCCCTCGGCCAGCACCGGCCACTGCTCCTCGGTGAGCACCGGCTTGTTGGTGAAGATGCAGACGTCACGGATGCCCTGGACCGAGCCGGTCTGCTCGGAGACGACGACGCGGGTGGCGCCCAGGTACTCCAGGTAGGCGCAGGTGGCCTCGAAGTCGGGGACGACGGCCTCGACGCCGTCGCGCAGGATGAAGGAGGAGAACCACTGGGCGACGATCTTGATGCCGCGGGCCTCGGCGGCGGCCTTGACCTCCTCCTTGGGCGGGAAGAAGCCGGCGCACTCGGTGCCCGCGTAGCCGGTGTCGGCCAGGTCGAGGAGCATGTCCTCCAGGGTGTTGAAGGCGCCGACCTCCGGGATGTCGTCATTGCGCCAGGTGATCGGGTGCATGCCCCAGGAGATGCCGTGGGGGTCGGAGATGGCGGTTGCGGGGTCGAGGGTGAAGGACATCGTTGCTCCGTGTTCTCGCTCGTGCGGTGATGTGTGGTGGTGAGTGGGTGGGTGGCGGTGAGGCGCGGGTGGCTGGTGCGCCGTCGGCTCGTGTCCGCCAGTGGTGCGCTCTCGGGAGGAGGGGCCGGCGTCGGTGCCGGGTGGTGGCCCGTGCAACGAACCTAGCAACAGGACTTTGTCCTGACAAGCCCTTGTCGGGTCCTCCCGGGAGCGCGTTTTCTGGGGATGGGGTCAGGAGTAGAGCTTCTCCATCTCGACCTCGATCTCCTCCAGGGACTTGTCCTTGGTCTCCGGCATGATCTTGAACAGGATGACGGCGACGACCAGGTTGAGCACGCCGTAGATGGTGTAGGTGATACCGCCACCCAGCGTCTCCATCATGGGCGGGAAGGTCCAGGTGATGATGGCGTTGGCGGTCCACATGCAGAAGATCGCCGTGCCGTTCATGATGCCGCGGACATTGGCCGGGAAGATCTCACCCATCATCGTCCACACGATCGTGCCGTTGGAGGACTGCACGATGAGCATGAAGATGGACATGAGTCCCAGGATGAGGTAGGCGGCCCAGGCGGGTGGAGTGGTGTGGTTGGCCATGTGCGGGGCGATGAAGAACTGGAAGGTCGCGGCGATGCCCAGGAGGGTGATACCCACGCCGATGACGTCCCCGATGAGCACCTGGCGGCGCCGGAACTTCAGGATGAGCCAGATACCGATGGCGGAGCCGATGACCGACATGACGCCGTTGGCCACCTGTGCGGTGATGGATGCCGAGGTGGACATGCCGGCGTACTCCAGCACCTTGGGGGCGTAGTACATGACGGTGTTGACGCCGGTGGTCTGGTTGACCACGGCCAGGAAGATGCCGACCAGCAGCAGCTTGCGCAGCCAGGGCGTGGCCATGACGTGGCTGAAGCCCTTGCGCTGGGACTCCTCGTCCTTCTCGTGCTGGCGGGCCTCGACCATCTCCATGATCTCGTCCTCGATGGAGCCGTCCTTCTCCGGGACACGCACGCGCTTGAGGGAGCCGATGGCGTCGTAGAGGCGCTCCTTGGCCAGGTACCAGCGCGAGGACTCGGGCATGAGGCGGATACCGATCCACAGGGCCACGGCCGGGATGGAGCACAGGACCAGCATGTAGCGCCAGGCCTCGCCGTTACCGGCGCTGATGCTGAGCTGGTCGAGGAAGGCGTGGTACTCGTCCGCGCTCATCGGGCCGCCCTTGGAGGCCTGGAGCTTGGCGATCTCGTCGAAGGCGTAGCTGTTCGGGGCGAAGCGCCCGCTGGGGTCCTCGGCGATGGTGATCATCGGGCCGCCCTGGAGGGAGTTGATGATGGCGTTCATCGAGAAGGCGAGCAGCTGTCCGGTGACGATCATGAGCTGGTCGATGGCCACGATGGAGCCGCGAATGCGTTTGGGGGCCGTTTCCGCCAGGTAGACGGGGACCGTCGCGGAGGCGGCTCCGACGGCGAAGCCCAGGACGACGCGGAAGGGGTACATGACCCAGACGTTGGGGGCGAACGTGGTGCCGAGCGCGCCGACGAAGAACAGGAAGGCCAGGAAGGTGATGTTGTGGCGCCGGCCCCAGCGGTCCGACATGAGTCCGCCCAGCAGCGCGCCCAGCGCCGCTCCGACCAGCAGGGTGCCGCCGATGGCTCCCTCCTCGAAGGAGGTCAGCTGGAGGCCCTTGGCGTCGAAGGGCATGTACATGTACGGCAGGGCGCCGGAGATGACGCCGGTGTCGTAGCCGAAGAGCAGTGAGCCGAGCGTGGCCACGGCGGCGATGGCGATGACGCCGCGGTGCTTGCCCGAAGGCGGCGTGTCGGCCACCGCCTTGGTGAGCTCTTCCCTGGTGAGTCCACGCAGGGACGTCGTGACTCCCTGAGACATAGGGGGTCTCCTCTCAGTCCTGCGGCGACGATGCCGCAGGGGTCGTTGTGATGGGTGGGTGGTGGAGTGAAGAGAAAAGTGAGGTGTGAGACGGCTCAGCCGTCGAAGGTGGTGCGTCCCTCGACGCGGGGGACCTCGTGCCACTGGCCGTCGGCCGCTGAGGCGACAACGGCCTCGTCGACCTCCGCGGCGCACCAGGCGTCGGCGGCCGAGGGGGCCACCTGCTTGCCGGTGAGGATGGACTCGATGAACTGCGCGGCCTCGATGGCCTTCATGTCGTCAAAGCCCATGGAGGTGCCGATGGCGGGCTGGAAGCGCTGCCACTGGCCCCACTGGGGGCCGGCCATGGCGCGGGTGTAACCGTGGGAGGCGCCGCCGTCGAGCACGGGGCAGATCTCCAGCTCGTTGAGGCGCTCGAAGTTCCACCGGGCCGAGCCCTTCGTGCCGTAGACCTCGACGACGTACTCGGCGCGCGGTCCCACGCTGACGCGGGAGGACTCCATGGTCCCCACGGTGCCGTTCTCGAAGCGCACGAGCATGGAGACGTAGTCCTCGTTCTCCACCGGGCCCACCTCGTCGCCGATCTCGAATCCCGAGTGGCCGATACCCATCTTGGTGGGGATGGGGCGCTCAGTGATGAAGGTGTCGGTGACCGCGGTGACCGAGGAGATGCGACCCACGATGTACTGGGCCAGGTCCGCCCCGTGGCTCATGAGGTCGGGCACGACGCCGGCCCCGGCCTTCTCCTTCGAGGCCCGCCAGGTCAGGGGGCCCATGGGGGAGGAGTTGTAGTCGGCGATGAACCACACGCGCACGTTCGTGATCCGTCCCAGCTCACCGCCGCGCACCAGGGAGCGCAGGTACTCAATGGCTGGGGTGTGGCGGTAGTTGAAGCCAACGGCGGTCGTCAGTCCCGCCTTCTCGGCGGCCTGAGCGATCTCCCGGGACTGCTCGGCGCTGACCCCCATGGGTTTCTCGATCCAGAAGGGCTTGCCGGCCTCGATGGCCGCCATGGCCATCTCGTGATGGAGGAAGTTGGGGGCGCAGATGGAGACGGCCTCCACCTCGGGGTCGGCCAGCAGGTCGCGGTAGTCGGCGTAGGCGCGCTCGAAGCCCAGGTTGTCCACCGCCTCCTGGCGCACCTCGTCCACTGGGTCGGCGGCGGCGACCAGGCGCGGGACTACTTCCAGCTCGGGGAAGCGCTCGGCGATGGCGCGGTAGCTGCGGGAGTGAAGCCGTCCCATCCAGCCCAGGGAGATGACTCCGATACCCAGTATTCTCTTGTTGGTCATTACGGTCCTTCCCGACAACATTGTCGGCTGCTGCGTGTGTGGAAGTGCGTCCGGAAGCCCCAGGAAGCACCCGTCGTTAATGACGTCACAGAAAGGTATCAAAGCATCTTTGTCCTGACAAGAGGGGAATATGAGGTCTGATGACCGCCCTGAGCAGGGACTACTTGCTCGCCAGCGTTGTCAGATAAGATGCTCTCGACTGGTGTCCAACGATGGACCCCGGTTCCCGCGGATCATGCAGGTTTGCGAGGCACAACGGCGTGGAAAGGGAGACGTCTGCCGTGAAAGGACCTCGAGGACGAGGTGGGCGGGTCACGATCAGGACCGTCGCCGAGCGAGCCGGCCGCTCCATCTCCACTGTCTCGGCGGCTCTCAACGGCTCCGACGGCGTCTCTGAGAAGACCCGTGGCGAGATCCTGCGCATCGCCGCCGAGCTCGGCTACCAGGCGGATCCGCGCGCCCAGTTCCTGCGCCGCAGCCACACCGGACTCATCGGTGCCAGCTTCGCCATCGGGCAGGCCTACCAGGGACTCATCGTGGACGGGCTCTTCCAGGCGGCCTCCGCTCTGGAGCACGCACTGGTGCTGGCCACCTCCACCCCGCACCGCGATGTGACTGACGGGCTTCGCTCCTTGCTGCTCCAGCGCTGCGAGGGCCTCATCCTCGTCGACCCCGACCTCTCCGTGGACGCCCTGGCCCGCATCGTGGACCGCCCCCCGGCGGTTCTCATTGGCACCAGTATCGAGCTGGAGGATGTCGATGAGGTCCACTCCCGCGACGACGTCGGCATCCAGATGCTCGTCGATCACCTGATCGACACCGGGCGCCGCCGCATCACCCACGTGGACGGCGGGCGGGAGACCGCCGCAGGGGAGACGGATCGAGAGATTCGGCCAGGCCATGGAGAGCCGGGGCCTGGGGAGAGACGTGCGGGTGGTGCCCGGGGGAGGCGATGAGGACAGCGGCGCCAGGGCGGTCCGCCACCTCGTCCGGGCCGGTGAGCTCCCCGAGGCGCTTCTGTGCTTCAACGACCACTGCGCCGTCGGAGCCCTCATGGAGCTGCGCCGTCAGGGGGGTGCGGGTGCCGCAGGACCTGGCCGTCACCGGCTACGACGGCATCCCGGTCACGGCGGCCTCGGCCTTCTCCCTGACCACGGTGCGCCAGGATGCCAGCCTCATCGCCGAGGTGGCGGTGCGGGCGCTGCTGGCCCGGATGCACCCGGACCAGGACAGTCACATCCCGGCGGAGGTGGCCGGTGCGGACCGGCCTCTGGGTGGTCGCCTCTTCCGGGTGATGCCTGAGCTTGTTGTCCGCGACACGACTGCCCCGCCGTGTGAACGCCGGGACAAGGCCCGTGCCTGATGCGGCGCGGCGTACGGTGAACTTCATCGAGGAAGCCACAACCGAGGGGCTCACGCCCCGCACACTGGGACAGGAACCACGATCAACCATGATTAACGGAGAACTCATCGACCTGGTCGCCGGCGACTACGAGGCGCGTATCGCCTCGTCGGGCGCCATGCTCGTCCACCTGCGTCGCCAGGGGCGCGACCTCATCATGCCCTTCGACGCCGAGGCTACGCTGCCCGCCGGCTGGCAGGGCAAGACCCTGCTGCCGTGGGCCAACCGCATCGCCGGGTCCCGCTACGACTATGTCGGCACCGAGTTCCTCGTGGGCTGCAACGAGCCGGCCAGCGGCTCGGCCCTCCACGGCCTGGCCGGCTGGATGGACTGGCAGGGTCGCCGACGACGACCCCTCCGGCCCCGACGACGGCGCCCCCCGCAGCCGGGTCGTCCTGGAGCTGAGCCTGCTGGCCTCCTACGGCTACCCCTGGAGCCTGGAGGCCAGTGCCTGCTTCGAGCTCGACGCCGAGCGCGGACTGAGTGTCACGGTGACCGCCACCAACATCGGTGCGGCCCGTCCCGCCCCGCCGGTTCCCGGTGCGCCGGAGGCCGGGGTGAGCCCGCCCCGCTCCCTACGGTGTCTCCTGCCACCCTCTACCTGACGCGCTCGGTCCCCTTGGACGACTGTGTCCTGACCATCCCGGCGGCCGAGGTCCTCGACGTCGACGAGCGCATGGCGCCCACGCACCGGCGCAGCGTGGAGGGCACCGACTGGGACTGGCGGGAGGGTCGGCTCGTCGGGGACGCCCAGACGGACAACGCCCTACACCAGCTCTGCCCGAGGGGGCATGGGAGGTGAGCCTGCGCGGCGGGCAGGGGAAACGCGCCGTCGTCATGAGCTCGGATGTCCCCTGGGTGCAGGCCTACACCGCCGACGAGCTCGGTCGCCCCGGCGTGGCCGTTGAGCCCATGACCTGCCCGCCCAACGCCTTCAACAGCGGTGAGGACCTCATCTTCCTGGCGGTGGGGCAGTCCCACTCCTTCACCTACCGCCTGTACGAGGAGGACTGAGCGCGCAAGCGGCGTGCTGAGCCTGCAGGCGCGACGACGTACGGTGGGCGTCGTCGAGCATTCCGTCTCGACGACGCCCACCACGCGTCCGAGGGGGCCGGCGCTCAGCCCAGGCGCACCGGCTGTCCGGAGTGGGCCGACTCCGTGGCGGCCTCGGCCAGGCGCAGGGCCGCGATGGCGTCCTCGATGCCGGTGGGGGGCGTGGTGCCGGCCTCGACGGCCTCGATGAAGGCGCTCAGCTCGATGCGGTAGGCGTCGGCGTAGCGCTCCAGGAAGAAGTCGAGGTAGGGCTCCTGGGCGTCGGTGACCTCGCCGTTGGACAGGCGCACCGTGGTGGCGCGGATGTTCTCTGCGAACAGGGCGCCCTCGCGGCCCGAGGCCTCGAGGCGCTGGTCGTAGCCGGAGGAGCAGTGGCGGTTGTTGATGATCGTGGCCACGGCGCCCGAGGCGGCCTTGAGGGTGACGACGGCGGCGTCGAAGTCGCCGGTGTCCTTCAGGGACGGGTCGAGGTTCTGTCCGGCGGCGTAGACCTCCTCGATCTCGCCCAGGAAGAAGCGGGCGGTGTCGAAGTCGTGGATGGTCATGTCGCGGAAGATGCCGCCGGAGACCTTGATGTACTCCGCCGGCGGGGCGGCCGGGTCGCGGCTGATGATGGTCAGCTGCTCGATGTCACCGATCCTGCCGGCCTCGACCGCGGCGCGGGCGGCGGCGAAGCTGGGGTCGAAGCGGCGGTTGAAGCCGAACATGACGGGGACCTTGACGGCGTCGAGCTCGGCCTGGGCGGCCTCGACGTCCTTCATGTCCAGGGCGATCGGCTTCTCGCACAGCACCGCCTTGCCCGCCTTGGCGGCGGCCAGCAGGTGGGGGATGTGCAGCGGCGTGGGGGAGCCGACGATGACGGCGTCGATCTCGGGGTCGGCGAAGACCTCCTCGGCGTCCTTGCAGGACCGGGCCCCGTAGGTGGCGGCGAGCTTCTCGGCCGCGTCCTCGAAGGGGTCGCAGACCAGTGCGAGCTCGGCCTGGGGGTGGGCGGCGATGGTCTTGGCGTGGACGTGGCCGATGCGGCCGGCGCCGATGACGGCGATGGAGAGCATCCTTGCTCCTTCTGCGTGTGAGTGGGTGTCGTGTTGGTGTCTGAACTGCGGTCAGTGGTGGGGTGGGCTGGTCGACGACGAGGAACGTGTCTGGACGTGTCTGAACGCGTCGTCGACCCGCCCGGCGAGGCAGGTGCCGCTCTGGTCGTCCGAGCCCCCACCGGGACCCGGACGACCCTGACTGGAGTCGATCAGGGCTGAGGGCATGATGACGTCGCGCACCAGGGCGTCCAGGTCGGCGTCGGCCTGGAGGAAGCCGCGCAGGGTGCGGCGGGTCGCACCGAAGGAGTCGAACTCCTCGGGCGTCATGCCGTCGGGCTCGTAGGCGCGCACGAACTCCGGGATCGACAGGAGCGTCTCCATGATCTCGGGGGCCACGGGCTCGTCGATGCGCTCCACGACCTTGTAGTCGGAGTCGTTGATGAGCTTCTGCCAGGCGAAGGGCGGGGAGACGACCAGGTCGCCGCCGACCAGCTCGGACCACTGCAGCACGTTGCGGAAGGCGGCCGACAGCACGCGGGCGCGCAGGCCGCGGGCCTGGAACTCCTGGTAGGCGCGCTTCAGGGCGGCCACGCCGCCCCACTCCAGGTGACCGGGGTCGATGAAGAGCTTGTCCCGCTTGGCCACGATCTTGAGCCAGTCGTCCAGGCGACCGCCCATGAGGGTGACGACCGGGCCCATGGTGGAGACGTCCTTGCCCTCGGCCTCGCGGCGCTTGAGGCCGCGCTCGATGGCCTCACCGGTGGCCACGGCCTGGGGCACGGAGAAGGAGACGGTGACGTTGACCGACACGCCTCGGTAGGTGGCGTCCTCGATGGCCTCGACGCCCACGGAGGTCGCGGGGATCTTGACGATGATGTTCTTGGCCAGGTTGGAGAACTCCTCGGCCTGGTCGGCCAGGGCCTTGGCGCTGCGGGCCAGGCGCGGGTCGGTCTGCATCGACAGGCGGCCGTTGCGTCCCTTGTGCTCCTCGAAGATGGGCTCGAGCAGCGTGGCGGCCTCGATGCTCATCTCGCGCACGACCTGCCAGCCGATCTCGGACTCGGTGGCCTCGGGCATCTCCTCGGCCAGCTCGGCGATGCGGGGGAGCCACACGTCCTTGCGCTGGTTGATGCAGGTGTAGGCGATGGTGGGGTTGCAGGTGGCGCCCACACCGCCGAAGGAGATGGACTGGCGCAGCTCGTCGGGGTCGGCTGAGTCGTTCCACAGGGCGGTGGGCGTGTTGCGGGCGGCGTCGAGAAGGGGTCCGGGGGTGTAGTCGATGCTCATCGGTTCTGTGCTCTCTTTCGGGTTCATCCGCGCAGGCGTCCTTGCAGCCGCGGTCCGGTATCCCCTATTGAAGTGCGCTCGACGGCATCTGTCAATAAAATGTCAGGACAAAGATTTCTGGGAACGGCGGTGGCCCCGGCGCCGGGGGTGAGGGCTAGCTGGAGAACAGCGAGGTCTCGAAGGTGTAGCGCGAGGCGCGGTAGATGTGCTGCCCGTACTCGATGACGCGGCCCGACTGGTCGTAGGTGATGCGGGTGGCGGTCATCAGGGCGGCGCGGCGTCGCTCATGGAGGAGGTCGGCCTCGCGGGCGGAGGCGTTGCGGGCCCCGATGGTCTGCTTGGCCGTGGTGGGGATGGCGTCCTGGGCGCGCAGCAGGTCGTAGAGGCCCCCGGTCTCCAGCTCCTCGCGGGTGGGGGCGATGGCCGCCGGCATGAGGTTGGACAGCACCGCGATCGGCTCGCCGTCGGCGCAGCGAATGCGAGTGCAGGTCACGACGGCGGTGCCCTCCTCGACCTCGAGGTGCTCGGCGTCGTCGGCGTCGGCCTCGTGCTCGGTGTAGTCCAGCACGCTCGTGGAGGTCGTGTGGCCGGCCGCGGACAGGTCCGACAGCAGGCTGGTCAGCTCCATCGGCCGGTGGACGTGCATGGGGGAGACGATCGTGCCCACGCCCCGACGGCGCTTGACCAGGCCGCGGTCCACCAGGTGCTGAAGGGCCTGGCGCGCTGTGGGGCGGGAGACCTTCAGTCGCTTGGCCATCGAGAGCTCGTCCTCCAGGCGGCTGCCGGCCGGCAGCGTGCCGTCGAGGATGAGTGAGGCCAGGGGCTCAGAAATTTGCGTGTGCAACGGCGTCTTGGAGTCGCGGTCGATCGTGATGTCGAGGGCGAAAGGGGGTGTTGAATCAGACATGAGATAGGCCTGTGTCAGACGTGATAATGCCTCGAGCATACGGATGCTGTCTGCTGATGTCACGCACTGTCGTCATCCCGGCGCCGCTCTTCGGGGAGGTGGGCCCTCAAATGTTCTGACAATTGCTTGACCGGGGTGGTCCTGTGGGGCAGGCTTCGCAGTGACGCCCGAAGCAGACCTCATTCCCGCAGGCCTGCAGGCCCCAAGGATGTGGAGACGCGATCACCGTGACGACAGCGACGACGGCAACGACCAAGGCAACTGAGTCGGTCGCGCCCGAGGGTCCGCCCCCAGGCGCCGGAGGCACTGATCGGCTCGACGTGCTCACCATCGGGCGCTGCGGCATTGACATCTATCCCCTCCAGGTCGGCGTCGGGCTGGAGGACGTGGAGAGCTTCGGCAAGTTCCTGGGCGGAAGCCCCACCAACGTGGCGGTGGCCGCCGCCCGCTACGGGCACCGCTCCGCCGTCGTCACCGGCGTGGGCAACGACCCCTTCGGGCGCTTCGTGCACACCGAGATGCGCCGCCTGGGCGTCGACGACCGCCACGTCGTCACCAAGGCCGCCTACAACACCCCGGTCACCTTCTGCGAGATCTTCCCGCCGGATGACTTCCCCCTCTACTTCTACCGCGAGCCATCGGCCCCCGATCTGGAACTGACCTGGGACGACCTGCCGCTGGAGTCCATCCGCGACGCCTCCATCTTCTGGATCTCGGTGACCGGGCTGAGCAAGGAGCCCTCGCGCTCGGCCCACCACGCGGCCCTGGGCACCCGCGACCGGCGGCGCTTCACGATCGCCGACCTCGACTACCGTCCCATGTTCTGGAAGGACAAGGAGACGGCCCACCAGGAGGTCTCCAGGATCCTGCCCAAGGTCACCGTCGCCATCGGCAACCGGGAGGAGTGCGAGGTCGCCGTCGGCGAGCGCGACCCCGAGCGGGCGGCCGACGCCCTCCTGGAGGCCGGCGTCGAGCTGGCCATCGTCAAGCAGGGGCTGGAGGGGACGCTGGCCAAGACCCGCACCGAGCGGGTGGAGATGCCCGTGACCTCAGTGGACACGAAGAACGGCCTGGGTGCCGGGGACGCCTTCGGCGGGGCCATCTGCCACGGCCTGCTGTCGGGATGGTCCCTGGAGAAGACCATCTTCGCCGCCTCCACCGCGGGGGCGATCGTCTCGTCCCGACTGGAGTGCTCCACCGCCATGCCCACCGAGCCCGAGCTGCTCGAGCTCATGCGCGCCCGCCGCGACGAGGTCGCCCCGGGGCTGACGGACCTGTGAGGAGTCCCCGATGAGCGCATCACCCACCCCTGCCGCCTCCGCCTCGAGGCCGCGGCCGCTGACCGACGCCGTCACCGAGATCCGGGCCACCGACCCCGGCCGTATCGGCCGGGCGCTGGCCCAGCGCCCCCGCGCCGACCTGGCCGGGGCCGGGCGCCTCATGGTCATCGCCTGCGACCACCCGGCCCGCGGGGCCCTGGGGGCGGGGAGCGGCCCCTGGCGATGGCCGACCGTGAGGACCTCCTCCAGCGCTGCATGACGGCCCTGTCCCGCCCCTGGCGTCAACGGGTTCCTGGGAACCGCGGAGATCATCGAGGACCTGACGCTCCTGGGCGCCCTGGACGGCAAGCTCGTGTGGGGCTCCATGAACCGGATCGGCCTCCAGGGGGCCTCCTTCGAGATGGATGACCGCTTTCGGCGCCTACGACGCCGAGGGGCATCGAGGCCTCTCACCTCGACGGCGGCAAGATGCTCACCCGCGTCAACTACGCCGACCCCGCCAGCGCCGCCACCCTCGAGGCCAGCGCCAAGGCCATCGACTCCCTGTCCGAGCGCGGGCTGAACGCGATGATCGAGCCCTTCATCTCGCGGTGGGAGGGCGGCCGGATCGTCAACGACATCAGCGAGGAGGCCGTCATCCGCTCGATCTGCATCGCCCAGGCGCTGGGGCGCAGCTCGGCGCACACCTGGCTCAAGCTGCCCTGCGTCAGCGGCCCCGCCTCAATGCGGCGCGTCATGGCCTCCACCTCCCTGCCCAGCCTCATTCTGGGCGGCGAGGTCTCGGCCGACCCCGAGGCCACCCGGGCCTCCTGGGCGGCCGCCCTCGAGCTGCCCAATGTCAGGGGGCTGGTCGTGGGCCGCTCCTGCTCTACCCGGGCAATGACGACGTCGAGGCCGCCGCCGACGCCGCCGTCGCCCTGCTGTGAGCACCTGAAGCATCCGCAAGCGGGGCACCGCCCCAGTCCGCAGCCACCGTCAATCGGCCCCGGCCGGGCCGCCCCGTACGAGACAATCCGCACGAGTACCACCCAGGAGCTGAAGGAGCACCACCATGGGCCACACCGACCGCACCGCCCAGCCCGAGACGTCGAGTCAGTCCCGCTACGTCATCCGCGCCGGCGAGCTCGCCCACGACAGCTACGAGCTGGACCTCACCCCTGAGCGGGCCGGCTGGGAGTGGTCCTCCCTGCGCGTGGTGGCGCTCGCCCCCGGTGGGAGCCTGACCGTGCCCGCCGGCGAGCACGAGTACCTCGTCCTGCCGCTGTCGGGGGCTGCGGCGTCCAGGCCGGCGGTGAGCGCTTCGAGGTCGCCGGCCGCGAGTCGGTCTTCACCGACATCACCGACTACGTCTACGTCCCCCGCCGCACTGAGGTGACCCTCACCAGCGCAGACGGCGCCCGCATCGCCCTGCCCGGCTCCAAGGCCACCGCCGACAAGCCGCTGCGCTACTGCCCGCGCTCCGAGGTCGGCACCGGCCTGCGCGGGGCCGGCCCCTCCTCGCGCCAGGTCAACAACTACGCCCTGGGCAACGACGTCGAGACCTCCCACCTGCTGGCCTGCGAGGTCCTGACCCCCGGGGGCAACTGGTCCTCCTATCCCGCCCCACAAGCACGACGAGCACACCGAGGTCGAGCGGGTCCTGGAGGAGATCTACTACTACCAGGTCCGCGCCGGCGAGGGTGACGCCGAGGGCTTCGCGCTCCAGCGCATCTACCCCTCGCCCGGCCACGACATCGACGTGTGCACCGAGGTGCGCGACGGTGACGTCGTCGTCATGCCCTACGGCTACCACGGCCCCTCCGTGGCCGCCCCCGGCTACGACCTCTACTACCTCAACGTCATGGCCGGCCCCGCCGAGGACTCCGTGTGGCTCATGACCGACGACCCCCACCACACCTGGGTGCGCCAGACCTGGGAGGCAGGAGGTCGACCCGCGCCTGCCCATGACCCCCATGAACGACTAGCCGACCCGCCTTTCGACCGCCCCCACCACCTGAGAAGAGCAGAGAAGAACCACGATGAGCAACGAAGCCTACGCCGGCACGATCCGCCTGACGGTCGCCCAGGCCACCATCCGTTTCCTGTCCAACCAGTACTCCGAGCGCGACGGCGTCGAGCAGCGTCTCATCGCCGGCGCCTTCGGGATCTTCGGTCACGGCAACGTGGCCGGCATCGGCCAGGCCCTCCTGCAGAACGAGATCGCCCGCGCCGACGGCGAGCAGGAGATGCCCTACATCATGCCCCGCAACGAACAGGGGCAGGTGCACGCGGCCGCCGCCTTCGCCAAGACCACCAACCGCCTCCAGACCTACATGTGCACGGCCTCCATCGGTCCGGGGTCCCTCAACATGGTCACCGGAGCCGCCCTGGCCACCACCAACCGCCTGCCGGTGCTGCTGCTCCCCTCCGACCAGTTCGCCACCCGCGTCCCCGACCCCGTGCTCCAGCAGCTGGAGGACCCCACCAGCCTGGACGTCTCGGTCAATGACGCCTTCCGGCCCGTCTCGCGCTTCTTCGACCGCATCAACCGGCCCGAGCAGCTCATCCCCTCGCTGCTGAACGCCATGCGCGTGCTCACCGACCCGGCCGAGACCGGCGCGGTCACCATCGCCATGCCTCAGGACGTCCAGGCCGAGGTCTTCGACTGGCCCGTGGAGCTGTTCCGCAAGCGCGTGTGGCACGTGCGCCGCCCGGTGCCCGAGCCCGCCGCCCTGGAGCGCGCCGTCGCCCTCATCAAGGCCGCCAAGCGCCCCCTCATCATCGCCGGCGGAGGCACCATCTACGCCGGTGCCAGCGAGGAGCTGCGCGCCCTGGCCACCGCCACCGGCATCCCGGTGGGCGACACCCAGGCCGGCAAGGGCGCCATCAACTTCGACCACCCCAGTGCTGTGGGCGGCGTGGGCTCCACCGGCTGCGACTCCGGCAACCACATCGCCGACAAGGCCGACCTCATCATCGGCGTGGGCACCCGCTACTCCGACTTCACCACGGCCTCCAAGACCCAGTTCAAGAACCCCGACGTGACGTTCGTGAACATCAACGTCACCCCCTTCGACGCCGCCAAGGAGAGCGCCGAGATGGTGGTGGCCGACGCCCGCGAGGCCCTGGCGGCCCTGAGGGAGGCGCTCGCGGACTACCGTGTCGAGACGGCCTACTCCGAGGAGATCACCGCGGAGAAGGAGGCCTGGCTCAAGGCCACCGAGCGCTGCTACCACCTGGACCACGGGCCCCTGCCCGCCCAGACCGAGGTCTTCGGCGCCCTCAACGAGCTCATGGGGGAGGAGGACGTGGTCATCAACGCCGCCGGCTCCATGCCCGGTGACCTCCAGGCCCTGTGGCAGGCCCGCAGCCCGCTGCAGTACCACGTGGAGTACGCCTTCTCCTGCATGGGCTACGAGGTGCCCGCCGCCATGGGCGTCAAGCTCGCCCGCCCCGAGGCCGAGGTGGTCTCCATCGTGGGTGACGGCACCTACCAGATGCTCCCCATGGAGCTGGCCACCGTGGTCCAGGAGAACATCAAGGTCATCTACGTCCTGCTGCAGAACTACGGCTTCTGCTCCATCGGCGCCCTCTCGGAGTCCCGCGGGTCCCAGCGCTTCGGCACCAAGTACCGCCGGCGCGGCGAGGGCAGCCACCTGGCCGACGAGCAGGTCATCGACGGCGTCGACATCGCCGCCAACGCCCGCTCCTGGGGTCTGGACGTCCTCGAGGTCCACACCATCGCGGAGTTCAAGGAGGCCTACCGCAAGGCCGAGGCCTCCGACCGTCCCACGATGATCCACATCGAGACCGACCTCTACGGCCCCAACCCTCCTGGGTCGAGCTGGTGGGACGTCCCGGTCTCGGGCGTCTCCGAGCTGGAGTCCACGCAGCGCGCCTACGAGGAGTACCTGCGTGACCGCAAGCCTCAGCGTCACTACCTGTAAGGCCACTACCTGGAGGGATCGCAGGTAGGGTGCGGGAAACGGCGCGCAGCTCCTGCGCCAGACCGCGACGGCGGGGGTCCACGGCGGATGGTGCCGTGGACCCCCGCCGTGCGCGCACTCCCTTCTGGGACGGGTGTCCCTCGGGTGCTGTGTCAGCGGCGCTGCGGAAGGACGCCAAGATCACGATGTGGTCAACGCCCCCATTATGTTCTGACAAAACGGCACCATTTGCCGTCTAGGACGTTAGGCTTGGAGTACATGCAAGGCGCTGGGCGCCCGACCGGCCCGTTCGTGAGACCTTGGTCGGGGTCCGGCCCTGCCCACCCCATAGACGGGGTGGGTCCGCGAAACCGACAATCAGGAGTCGATAACGATGAGAACCATTGCGCACTGGGTTGACGGAAAGTACTACGAGGGAAACCCGATCGGGCGCTTCGCCGTCGAGAACCCGGGAACCGGTGAGGTCGAGGCCGAGCTGCTCCCAGGCCTCCGACGCCGACCTCGACCACGCCGTCGAGGTGGCCCGCCGCGCCCAGAAGGAGTGGGCGAAGGTCTCGCTGGCCAAGCGCACCGCCATCATGTTCCGCATGCGCCAGCTGGTCCTGGACCACCAGGACGAGATGGCCAAGATGATCGTGGCCGAGCACGGCAAGAACTACTCCGACGCCGTCGGCGAGATCCAGCGCGGGCGCGAGACCCTCGACTTCGCCACCGCCATCAACCTGGCCCTCAAGGGCGAGCACTCCTTCGACATCTCCACCGGCGTGGACATCCACACCCTGCGTCAGCCGGTCGGCGTCGTCGCCGGCATCTGCCCCTTCAACTTCCCGGCCATGGTGCCCATGTGGATGCACCCCATCGCCATCGCCACCGGCAACGCCTTCATCCTCAAGCCGGCCTCGACCACACCCTCGGCGGCCCTGCTGACGGCCGAGCTCTACAAGGAGGCCGGCCTGCCCGACGGCGTCTTCAACGTCGTCTCCGGCAACCGCACCATGGTCTCCAAGGTTCTCGAGCACCCCGGCATCGACGCGATCTCCTTCGTGGGCTCCACCCCGGTGGCCCACATCGTCCAGGACACCGGCGTCACCCACGGCAAACGCGTCCAGGCCCTGGGCGGGGCGAACAACCACGCCATCGTCATGCCCGACTCAGACCTGGACTTCGCCGCCCAGCACATCTCCGCCGCCGCCTTCGGGGCCGCCGGCGAGCGCTGCATGGCCCTGCCCGTCGTCGTGGCCGTGGGCGGCTGCGGACCGGACCTGGCCCGTCGCGTCAAGGCCCACGCCGAGAAGATCAAGGTCGGCTACGGCATGGACGAGGGCGTTGAGATGGGCCCGGTCATCGACGCCAAGTCCAAGGAGTTCATCACCGGCCTCATCGACGACGCCGAGGCCAAGGGGGCCGAGGTCGTCCTCGACGGCCGCCCGCTGGTCATCCCCGGACACGAGAAGGGTCACTTCCTCGGCCCGACCATCGTCGACAACGTCTCCCTGGAGTCCTCGCTCTACACCGAGGAGGTCTTCGGGCCGGTGCTCGCGATCGTCCACGCCGACACCTACGAGGAGGCCATCAAGCAGGTCAACTCCTCGCCCTTCGGCAACGGCGCGGCCATCTTCACCAACGACGGCGGCGTGGCCCGTCGCTTCGAGCTCGACGTCGAGGCCGGCATGGTGGGCATCAACGTGCCGATCCCGACGCCGGTGGCCTACTACTCCTTCGGCGGCTGGAAGGAGTCGCTCCTGGGCGACACCCACATCCACGGCCCTGAGGGCGTGCGGTTCTACACCCGCGCCAAGGCGGTCACCACCCGCTGGCCCTCGGAGAAGACCTACGCCGCGACCATGTCCTTCCAGCGCGAGGAGTAGGCCCGGCTGCTCCGCCACCCATCACCGCGGACGCACCATAGAACTCAACGACTGATCCTGCAGGATGAGTCCGCGAGATCTACGGTGCGTCCGCGCCTTGTTGGAAGCGCTAGAGATCAGACCTCTTTGTCAGTACAAAACTCTATGCTTTCGATCGGTTGAGGTGTATCGTGGATCTCGCATCCGAAACGATTCGGATGTCGCCCCACGAAGGAGACAACGATGTCCAAAGCCGTCAACACCAACGATCCCAAGTACTCCAAGCTCACCATCGGTGTCTGCCCTGACCAGTGGGGCGTCTGGTTCCCCGAGGACCCCAAGCAGATGGACCCCCGTCAGGCCTGGGAGGAGATGGCCGAGGCCGGCTTCGAGGTCATCGAGACCGGCCCCTTCGGCTACTTCCCGACCGACCCCAAGGAGCTCCAGAAGTGGTGCGACGAGTTCGGCATGAGGGTGGTGGCCGGTACCGGCTGGGGCGTCCTGCACAAGCAGGAGGCCTGGGAGACCACCCTCAAGACCTTCCGCGCCATCGCCGAGACCCACGCCGCCGTCGGCGCCGAGTACATCGTCCACCTGCCCCCGCTCTACCGCGATGACAAGACCTGGGAGTGGACCGACGACCGCGTCCTGTCCGACGACGCCTGGAAGCTCTACGTCGAGCACGCCAACGCCCTGGGGCAGATGCTCCTGGACGAGTACGGCCTCAAGATGGTCCTCCACCCCCACGGCGACTCTCACATCGAGACTCCCGAGGAGATCGCCCGCATCTTCGACGCCACCGACCCCACCTACGTCAACCTGTGCCTGGACTCCGGGCACGTCGTCTACGGAGGCGGCGACCCTGTCGAGCTGTGCCGGAAGTACCCCGAGCGCATCACCCTACGTCCACATCAAGGCCTTCGACGAGGGCATCACCCGAGAGGCCCATGAGAAGGACTGGCCCTTCGGTGAGGCCGTCACCAAGGGCGCCTCGGTCTGCCCGCCCGCCGGCCTGCCCGAGATGCACGAGTTTGTCGACGCCCTGGCCGCCCTGGACAAGCCGATCTACGCGATCTGCGAGCAGGACTGCTACCCCTGCGAGCCCTTCTTCCCCAAGCAGAACGCCATCAACATGCGCACGTACCTGGCCGAGTGCGGTCTGGGGACTGGCCTGAGGCCTTCCGCCGCGTCCAACAGCCGACCTACCACTGACACCACCTCAACGAGGAGACACGCATGACTGTACGCATCGGACTCATCGGCGCCGGCGGCATGGGCCGCGCCCACCTGGCCCGCATCGCGGGCGTCCTGTCCGGCGGCGAGATCGTCGCCGTGGCCGACATCAACCACGAGGCCGCGGTCTCGGCCGCGCAGCCCTACGGCGCCAAGGCCTACGACAGCGCCGACGATCTCATCAACGACCCGGACGTCGACGCCGTCCTCATCGCCACCTTCGGCAAGGTCCACGCCCCGGACGTCATCAAGGCCGTCGAGGCCGGCAAGTACGTCCTGTGCGAGAAGCCGCTGGCCACCACCGCCGAGGACTGCATCGCCATCATGGAGGCCGAGCAGAAGGCCGGCAAGAAGCTCGTCACCGTGGGCTTCATGCGCCGCTTCGACGCCGCCTACAACGAGATGAAGAAGGTCCTCGACGACGGCGACAACGGACGGGCCCTCCTGGTCCACAACCGTCACCGCAACCCCACCGTGCCGGAGTCCTACACCTCGCGCATGGCCATCGACGACACGGCGATCCACGAGATCGACACGATGCGCTGGCTCCTGGACGAGGAGATCGTCAAGGTGCGCGTCGAGCGCCCGAGGTCCACCACCCACCGCTTCGACCACCTCATCGACCCGGTCGTCGTCGTCATGTACACCGAGTCCGGCGTGCGCATCGACGACGAGGTCAACGTCAACCTGCAGTACGCCTACTCCATCGAGTGCGAGCTCGTGCTGGAGACCGCCGCGGTGAGGCTGGGCGACCAGGAGCGGATCCACATCCGCGACATCCACGGCAACCGCAACGCCATGTGCCAGTCGCACATCGACCGCTTCGAGGACGCCTTCAACCGCGAGGTGCAGGAGTGGATCAACGCCGTGGCCCGCGACGAGCACACCGGCTCGACCTCCTGGGACGGCTACGCGGCCACCTCCGTGGTCGACGCGGCGGTCGCGTCACTGGAGGACGAGTCCTCGCCGATGGTCGACGTCACGCTCATCGACAAGCCCGCCTTCTACGCCTGAAGCCTCCCGTCATCGTCCTCGCCGATACGGCCGCTTGCCGGAGCGTTCGCGATTGCTGCGTGTTCGCGGGCGCACCGGGGTCGCCCTCGGCAGGACGGTGACGGGTCCCGCCCGCCGTGTTCGTCCCGGGAGGCATGAGCCCCGCCTCCCGGGACGAGGACTTTTCGTCGGCAGGACGGGGGTCTCCTGCCGCTTCGTTGAAGGATCTGGAAATTCCCGCCACGACCACTTCCCCAGACGCCATTGTCATGACATTATGGGGGTGTCGACATGGATGTCGGCGCCCGAGAGGAGACCTCCTTGGTAGACATCGCCCTTGACCCGAACATGTACTACCGCACCATGTCCACGGTGCGCACGCTCCACAAGGCCGCCGAGCTGGGCTTCGAGCACGTCGAGCTCTCACCCAACGCGGACTTCCACTTCTGGCACCACCGCCCCGCCGCCGACGACGCCTTCGTCGCCGAGCTCAACAAGGCTCAGAAGGAGACGGGCGTCAAGGTGCGCACCCTCAACCCCGTCTTCAACTGGTCCTCGCCCGACGAGGAGGAGCGGCGCGCCCAGGTGTCCAACTGGCGCCGCCTGCTCGAGCTCGCCGACCAGATCGACGTCCGGGAGATCACCTCCGAGTTCTCCGGAGACCGCAACCAGGCCCGCCGCAGCGAGGAGCAGTGGTTCCGCTCCATCGAGGAGCTCATCCCCGACTTCGAGCGCTACGGCATCCGCCTCAACATGGAGGCCCACCCCTACGACTTCGTCGAGCTGCACGACCCCGCCCTGAACCTCGTGCGTGCGGTCAACAAGGACTGGATCGGCTACGAGTTCTGCTGCCCCCACGCCTTCCACCTCTCCGACGGTGCCGGCGACGTCGAGCGCATGATCCGCACCGCCCACGAGGCCGGCAAGCTGCGCGAGGTCCACATCGCCGACGGCTTCAACCACCGCGCCAACGACGGCAACCGCTACATCGTCAACCCGCCCGGCGCCGACGTCACCGTCCACCAGCACAACGAGATCGGCAACGGCGAGGTCGACTGGGGCGCCGTCTTCTCCACGCTGCGTGACATCAGCTTCGACGGCGTGCTCTCCGTGTGCGTCTTCGGCTGGCACGAGCACGCCGACGACATCAACCGCCGAGTGCTGGCCCGGCTCCGCGAGGAGCTTGGCTGACCCTCATCGGCCCTCGCCGCTCCCGGTGAGGGACCGCCCACGCTGCCGGCTCCCGCTCCTGCGCTGCGGCGCGGTGACCGGCGGACCGGGCCATCCGGTCCACCCAGCAGCGCTCTCTTTCGCCTCCGCCAACGATGGCGGACGACCCAAGGAGTTCCTTCATGTCCACATCACCCAGCTCTGCGGCGCACTACACGCCGGAGAAGATCCAGGAGCTGGTCGACCAGACCCCCGCCTCAGGGCCGAAGCGCTCGCTCGGACTCATCGCCCTGGTCGCCACCCTCGGCTCGCTGCTCTTCGGCTACGACACCGGTGTCATCTCCGGTGCCCTGCCCTACATGTACCTCCCGCACAGCGCCGACGGCCTGCAGATCACCTCCTGGGAGGAGGGCTGGATCGGCGGCCTGCTCTGCCTGGGCGCCGCGCTCGGCGCCTCGGTGGGAGGCAAGCTCTCCGACAAGTACGGGCGCCGGCACAACATCATGCTCCTGGCCATCGTCTTCTTCATCGGGGCACTGGGCTGCACGATCTCGCCCAACATCTGGGTCCTCTACTTCTTCCGGATCGTGCTGGGCTTCGCCGTCGGCGGTGCCTCGGCGATCGTCCCCGTCTTCCTCGGGGAGACGGCCCCCAAGCGCATCCGCGGCACCCTGGTGGCCGTGGACCAGATGATGATCGTCTTCGGCCAGTTCCTCGCCTTCTCCATGAACGCCGTCCTCGCCCGCATGCACGGCGGCCCGGAGGTCACCCTCGCCAACGACGTCGTCAACAACTTCCGGTGAGGTCGTCGCCAAGGCCGGCGACAAGGTCGCCTGGGAGAGTGTGCAGCACTTCAGCAACGTCATGATCGAGTCCGGCAACGGTATGACCTGGCGCTACATGCTCGTGCTGGCCACCCTGCCCGCCGTCGCCCTGTGGTTCGGCATCCGCCTCATGCCGGAGTCCTCGCGCTGGTACGTCGCCAACCTGCGCATCGCCGAGGCCATCGGCTCCCTCAAGCGGGTGCGCGACGAGTCCAAGGACGGTTCCATCGCCGAAGAGGTCGACGAGATGCTTGAGATCCAGTGCAAGGAGGCCAACCAGGAGAAGTGGGGCCTGGCGCAGATCATGGGTGTCAAGTGGACCCGCCACCTGCTCTTCATCGGCATCATCCTGGGCCTGGCCGACCAGCTCACCGGCATCAACACGGCCATGTACTACACGCCCAAGGTGCTCTCCGCGGCCGGCCTGCCCATGAGTGACGCGATCTCCCTCAACGTGGTCTCCGGATTCGTCTCCTTCGTGGGGTCGGCCGTCGGCCTGTGGCTGGTCACCAAGTTCGCCCGCCGGCACGTGGGCATCTACCAGGAGGCCAGCATCGTGGTCTCCCTCGGGCTCCTGGCAGCGGTCTTCTACTTCCTCATCCAGCCCTACCAGGACGCCGACGGCAACATCAAGGGAGCCCCCGCCTTCGCCCCCTACCTGGTGCTGCTCATCGTCTCGCTGTTCGTGTTCGCCAAGCAGTCCGGAACAGTCACCTGGGTCCTCATCGCGGAGATCTTCCCCGCCAAGGTTCGCGGCACGGCCATGGGACTGGCCGTGGGCACCCTGTGGATCGCCAATGGGATCGTCGCCCTAGTGTTCCCCATCATGATGGAGAAGCTCGGAGGAGCGGGCACCTACCTCATCTTCTGCCTGTTCAACGTCATGTCACTCATCTTCTACATGAAGTTCGTGCCCGAGACGAAGTACCACTCCCTGGAGGAGCTCGAGGCCCGATTCGAGAAGGAGTACAGCTGATTCACGTGGTCAGGGAGCTGAGTCAGTGTTGAGCCAGTGCTGAGTCAGTGTTGAGCCAGCGACAGGCCGTCGGGTCGGTGGGCCCGACAGGGGCGGATTGAAGCCGACCGCTCGGTTCTGACACACTGTCTCAGTTCCCGTCCGACGTCGTCAGCGTCAGCTGATGCCACATCTGAACAGACATCTACACACAATGCCGTCCATGACGTACACGGTAACCGGTCCATGACCCCCATCCGCCGCGCAGCGCGCCACCCGCTCCGCTTCGCCTTCGCCTGTACGCATGGGCGGCAGGTCTGTTCCTCGGCGCCCTCGAAGGGGCGCTGGCCATCGTCGTCGCAGACATCCGCAGCGATGCGCTGGCGCTGGTCTGCGTCGTTGGTGCGGCCATGGGTCTGGGGACCGTCGCCGGCATGCCCCTTGCCCGGCACCTGGGCCGCAGGAGAACCGGCCTGGTCGTGGCCGTGCTGGCTGCAGTGGGGGCGGGGCTCGCAGCGGGGCTCCACGGCGTCCCCGCCCTCATCGGCGCCGGGCTCGCAGGATCGGCCGCCGGCGGGATGCTCGTCGTGGCGCCACTGGTCTGCCACGAGCTCTCCCTGAGGGGGCACAAGCGTCTCATGCCGCAGGCCATGGCCCTCGGTCCTGCCGGGGCGGGCATCACGACCCTGGCGGCCTGGTGGAGCCCGGCGCGCACCCCTCACCGCCTGGGTGGTGGTCGCAGTCGCTGCGCTGGTCTACCTGTTCTGCGCCCTGTCTCTGCCCGAGAGCCCGACCTGGCTGGTGCGGCAGAGCCGTGACGTCGAAGCCTTCGAGGCGCTGCGCCGACTGCACGGGACCCTGGAGGCCTCTGTGGCCATCGACTGGACCCGACTGGACGCAGAGATGCTGGCCGAGCAACAGGCTCTGACCCCTGCGGACTTGCGGGTGCCCCAGGTGCGTGCCGCCGTGCTGACCGGCGCCGTCCTCATCCTCGCTCAGGAGGCGCCGCTGGGCGCGGCGGCTCTGGTCCTCGCCCGCTGGTCGCGGTCGACCTCGGCCTTGGCTCGGCGCGATTGCCACCAGCGCCGCGGCCTGGGGCGGGTTGGCCCTTCTTGCCCTGGTGCTGGTGACCCGGATCGAGCAGCTGCGCTTCCTGCGCGTGGTCCTGGGCACCGTTGTGGCCGTCCTGGGGGCGACCTTCCTGGTCACCGGCCTGACTCTCGGAGGAGTGGGCGGTGCTTGGACCATCGTCGTATCGCTGACGATCCTCGTGGCCAGCCAGTCCGTCCTGGTCCTGCCCGCCTGCCAGGGGGCGATCGACCCGCGGATCCCGCCCTGGCTGGTCGAGGCGCAGCGGCGCGCCTCGGCGACCGGAGGGGTCCTGGCGCGCGCCGGCGTCCTCATCGCTGCGCTGCTCGCCGTGATCCACCTCGGGACGTCCGTCCTGTACTGGGCGGCCTTTGCGCTGTCGCTGGTCAGCGTCGTCGCCGTGCTCCTGCGCCTGCCACGGGAGCTGCAGGTCTAAAGGTCTAAGGGGGCAGGTCCGGAGGGGATCCGTGGCCGGATCTCGCGACTCCGACTTCAGACCTATGGTTTGTCAGGACAAATGTCGTATGGTGGGGGTGTGGCCGCGAGGGGCCACTCGACGACCCGTCGTCGTCGACACCTGACAGAGAGGCACCTGAGCATGACGAGCAACGAGGCAGTCCAGGCCTCAGAGACAACCGCGTCCATCCCTGAGACCATGAAGGCGGCGGTCCTGCGGGACCACGAGGTCGGCCTGCAGATCGAGACCCTGCGCACCCCCCGGCCCAAGACCGGCGAGGTCCTCATCAAGGTGGCCGCCTGCGGGCTGTGCCACTCCGACCTCCACGTCATCGGCGGTGCCATCGCCTTCCCGCTGCCGGCGGTGCTCGGCCACGAGGTCTCCGGCACCATCGTGGAGCTTGGCCCCGGCAACGAGCACACCGGCCTGACTGTCGGGCAGAAGGTGGCCGGCGGCTTCCTCATGCCCTGTGGCCAGTGCGACGCCTGCGCCTCGGGACGCGACGAGCTGTGCGGCCCCTTCTTCGACCTCAACCGCCTCAAGGGTGTCCTCTACGACGGCACAACCCGTCTGGCCACCCCCGACGGCGAACCGGTGGCCATGTACTCCATGGGCGGTCTGGCCGAGTACGCGGTCGTCCCCTCCACCGCCGTGGCCCCCGTGCCAGACACCATCGACATGGTGCCGGCGGCCATCCTGGGCTGCGCCGCCATGACCGGTTACGGGGCCGTGCGCCGCGGCGCCGACCTGCGCTACGGGGAGACCGTCGCCGTGGTCGCCACCGGCGGCGTGGGCACCAACATCGTCCAGATCGCCCGGGCCTTCGGCGCCAGCCAGATCATCGCCATCGACGTCGACGACGACAAGCTCGCCCCCATGCTCGATTACGGGGCCACGGCCGTGGTCAACTCCGTCACCCAGGACGCCCGCGAGGAGGTCTTCCGACTCACCGGCGGCAAGGGCGTCGACGTCTCCTTCGAGGCACTGGGCATCCCCGCCACCTGGACCACCGCCCTCGACGTTCTGGCCGACGGTGGCCGCATGGTGCCGATCGGCTTGGGGGCCGGCGTGCAGACCGCCGGGGTGGAGATCAACCGCACCGTGCGCCGCTCGCAGTCGATCCTCGGCTCCTACGGGGCGCGTACCCGCCAGGACCTGCCGGCCGTCGTCGACCTGGCCGACAAGGGCGTCATCAACTACCGGGATGTCGTCTCGCGCCGCCTGCCGCTGGAGGAGGCCGGCGCCGGGTACACCGCCCTGCGCAACCGCGAGATCCAGGGGCGCGCCGTCGTCGACATGTCGCTGTGAGCCCCGGCGGTAGAGCTCCGGTCATCGGGGCTTGGCCGCGCTCTCGTCCTCGCGCCTCCTGTTCGGGCCCTGCCGGTCTGGGCGGGAGGCGTGATGCGTGATCTGAAACTGAGGCGGAGGCGCTCGGTGTCCAAATCGGAGACAAAGGAGTCTGCGACTCGATCAGGCCGCTGATGGAACCGCGGAATCATGCGGTTTCTTATCGGTGGTGTGACTCTGGGGCCCTTCTTTGTGTCCGATGTGGACATCTTGGGTGTCGCGGCGGTTCGCCACAGGCCGCGGAAGGCCGCTGGCCGACTATCATGACCATCGCAAGGAGCGAAGGAGGAGACCCGTATGTCCACTGAGCTGGAGCGCACCCTGGAGCGCAACAAGGAGGACGTCAAGGCCTTCTACGACCTCATGTTCAACCAGTGCCGGCCGAGGGAGGCACTGGAGCGATACGCCGGTGACGAGTACCGGCAGCACAACACCCATGTGGCCGACGGCAAGGAGGCTTTCGTCGAGTACTTTGAGCGGATGGCCCGTGACTACCCCGGCAAGAGCGTGGAGTTCGTGCGTGCCTTCGCGGAGGGGGATCATGTCATCCTGCACTGCCACCAGCAGTGGCCGGGGTCGGAGGACTATGCGGGCATCGACATCTTCCGCCTCGATGAGCGTGGCCGGATCGTCGAGCACTGGGACGTGCTCCAGGTGATCCCGGAGACCTCCGCCAACGACAACGGTATGTTCTGACTCCGGCGTGGGTGCCGGTGCATTGGTCCGGCGCCGCTCTGCTTTCCGCTCCTGATGCTGGTTTGAGTATGAGAAGAGGGGCGCCGCCTGTGCGGTGCCCCTCGGGGTGCCATGGCTGCGCGGGCTTCCCTGGCCGCGCAGCCTCGTTGTTCTGTGCCCTTGCCGGGCTGGGTCCGGGGCCTGCGTTGCTTGTGGTGCGTGGTCCGGATCCGGTGGAGCTTCAGTGAGCTCGCTGGAGTCGTCTACGCTCAGCGGGCCTCGAGGAGGTTGATGCCGGTGTAGATGCCCACGCCCATGGTGATCGCGGCCAGGACGGAGGAGGCGAACATGAGGGTCGGGATGCCGGTGACGGCGCCGACAACAGCCATGACCATGACGGCGAACATGACGGCGATCATGGCGACGGCGAAGGTGAGGCGGTTGGCGTCGGTCTGCGTGCCGGTGGTCGCCTGGGTGGCGGTGGCAGCAGCGGTGGTCTCGACGGTCTGGGTGGGGCGCTCGGTGGTGGTAGCGGTCATGTGAGTGTTCCTCTCGGTGTGTGTCGAGCAGGTCCGCCTGACCATGAGTCGTGCGTCCCTGCACGACTGTGTGCAGCCCGTGGGCCGGACGGAGGTTTTTCCGTCACGTAGAACTCTAGGAACACTCCATCCGATTGTCTAGACAAAGGATCGTGACGTGTGTTGCGTCGATAGTCCGTGGATCACAAGGGGGTACTGGGAGGGGTGTGGTCCGAGCGTGGAGGCGTGTGTCCAGATGTGACGTTATTGAGGGGATTTCGGGCTGCGACGGGGCTTGAGGGCGTCGGCGTTGCGGTGGTTTTGATCCGGAGACGTGACCTGTGCTGTAGGAGTGCGACGTCAACCACTGGTCTAGTCATCCTGTGTGGTGGGCAATGCCGAGAAGTGGTGACGTCGCCGGCCGGCAGGGCGGAAGGTGGTCGGTTGCTGCCCCGGCTATTCTGTTCCGGTGACGACCAGCCAGACTTCTTCCAGCGCCGTCGGCCCCGTCCTCGTGGTGGATTTCGGCGCCCAGTACGCCCAGCTCATCGCCCGCCGCGTGCGCGAGGCCGGTGTCTACTCCGAGATCGTGCCCCACTCCATGGATGTCGCCGCCATGCTGGATAAGCAGCCGTCGGCCATCGTCCTCTCCGGCGGCCCCTCCTCGGTCTACGCCGACGGCGCCCCATCCGTCGACCCGGCCCTCTTCGACGCTGGAGTACCGGTCCTGGGCATCTGCTACGGATTCCAGGCCATGGCCCAGGCCCTAGGCGGAACGGTCGGCCGCACCGGCACCCGCGAGTACGGGCACACCCCCGCCCGAGTGGGGGAGGGCTCCTGCCTGTTCGACGGCACCCCGGACGACCAGGTGGTGTGGATGAGCCACGGTGACGCGGTCCAGGCCGCCCCCGAGGGCTTCACCGTCACCGCCTCCACCTCCCAGACCCCGGTGGCCGCCTTCGAGAACCCGGGCCGCCGCCTCTACGGGCTGCAGTGGCACCCCGAGGTCCTCCACTCCGAGCACGGGCAGGCCGCCCTGGTCAACTTCCTGCACAAGGAGGCGGGACTGGCGGCCACCTGGACGCCGGACAACATCATCGACGAGCAGGTGGCCCGCATCCGCGAGCAGGTGGGCGACGCCCACGTCATCTGCGGCCTGAGCGGGGGAGTGGACTCCTCCGTGGCCGCCGCCCTCGTCCACCGCGCCATCGGCGACCAGCTCACCTGCATCTTCGTCGACCACGGCCTGCTGCGCGCCGGCGAGCGCGAGCAGGTGGAGCACGACTACGCCGAGGGCATGGGTATCCGCGTCATCACGGTCGACGAGACCGAGCGCTTCCTGAGCGCCCTGGCCGGCGTCACCGAGCCGGAGGCCAAGCGCAAGATCATCGGCCGGGAGTTCATCCGCTCCTTCGAGGCGGCCCAGCGCCGGGTGGTCGAGGCCGTGGGGGCCGAGGGCGGCGAGATCCGCTTCCTGGTCCAGGGGACCCTGTATCCCGACGTCGTCGAGTCCGGTGGGGGAGAGGGGGCCGCCAACATCAAGAGCCACCACAACGTGGGTGGCCTCGCCCTGAGGACCCTCGACTTCGAGCTCATCGAGCGCTGCGCGAGCTGTTCAGGACGAGGTGCGCGCCATCGGCCGCGAGCTGGGTGTGCCGGAGAAGATCGTCGCCCGCCAGCCCTTCCCTGGGCCGGGGCTCGGCATCCGCGTCATTGGCGAGGTGACGGCCGAGAACCTGTGTGTGCTGCGGGCCGCCGACGCCATCGCCCGCGAGGAGCTCACAACCGCCGGGCTCGACGACGAGATCTGGCAGTGCCCGGTGGTGCTGCTGGCCAACGTGCGCTCCGTAGGGGTGCAGGGCGACGGGCGCACCTACGGTCACCCTATTGTTCTGCGGCCGGTCAGCAGCGAGGATGCCATGACCGCGGACTGGACCCGCCTGCCCTACGACGTCCTGGCGCGCATCTCCAACCGGATCACTAACTCCGTGCCGGAGGTCAACCGGGTGGTGCTCGACTGCACGAGCAAGCCCCCGGGCACCATCGAGTGGGAGTGACGGGCGAGTCGGAGCGATAGCCCGCCGCCTGCTGGGCCCCGTCGGTGCGATGCGCGGGCGGGGCCTTGTTGTGCTCGTGGTGAGCGTGATCCGACGTGCCTGCCGGCCCTGGTGGGGGCGTGGCCGGCTGCCGGGTGGGGCAGTGGGCCGGACTGTCCATCGAGGACTGCGATTCTCGCTGAGGACGTCCTTCTCCTCCAGATCGCTGGGATTCCCCCGCAGTGGTCTGGAGGAAAAGTCAGTCCTCGTGCAGGAAGTACGTTCCCGATCCGGTGCGGCATGGATTCTGGGGTGATGAGTAAGTGAGTTACGGAGATGGAGGGGTGCTCCTCGAGGAGATCGGAAAATACTTGGTAAAATCATTGTTAGGTCAATAAACCATGAGACTTCCGTACGTGGAAAAGAGGCAAAAGTAGACATTATTTGACGGGGTGAATGATATTGAATCCCACCTCTCCCGAAGGGTGATGAAAGTGCTACGATCGCACCGATAAAGCTCGTCAATGGAGGTATGGAAATGTCTGCCCCAGCAGGTTGGTATGACGACGGATCGGGCCAGCAACGATGGTGGGATGGTCGCGCATGGGGTGTCTATGCGCAGGACGTCTCCTCCGCCCCGGTGGAGGTTCATTCCGCAGGTTCCCGTCAGGCGCTTGCTCCGGTCACGCGACCTATGAAGGAGCCTGGAATATTTGATGCTCTAGGGCAGGCTGTCAAGGATGCTGCGGTTGAGCGGAAGAACATGGCGATTGGGGCACTGACTGCCGGAGTGAGGGCCCGTCGGGAGCGTGAGGAGCGTGAGCGGCAGGAGCGCCTTCGGCAAGCCGAGTGGGCTCAGATGGCAGGAAGGCGGGTGACGAGGGGCGAGTTTGGGGATTCGGAGGTTGAGATCTACGAAAACGGATATGTGCGTGTAGCCGGCCCCAGTGAGGGTAGGCGTTCGTGTCGGATAGACGAATCGACTCCTTATGAGAATCTGATCTCCATATCTTTCGAGCGCCCTGATAGTCGCAGTTCTGGGGTAACTGGGGCGGCGGGTGCGCCGTCGGTTGCGACAGCTGGCACCGCGGTCAAGGTGGTATCGATGATCGCCAAGCGTAATCCTGCGGTCATGGCGATATCTGCTGCTGGTGTTGCGGCTGCTGGTGCCGGGGCGGTCGCTAAGATCATATCGGCGAAGGCTGTTCTGACTATTACCACTGATCAGAGAGTTCATGTGCTGACGAATCAGACGAAGCATCCGACAACGGGCATTCCGATGCCCAGAAAAGATCATGAAAGTGTTGGTGCCGTCCTGGAGCAAACGGGCAACTCGGTCCTGACCGCCCTGGGGCGTGGACCTGTGGTGCCGAATGTTCCTGCTCTCCCCTCCGGACAGGTCGATCCGCCTCAGAGGCAGAGTTCTCCGAGCATGTCTACTGAAGATGTCGCGAAACGTCTACGTGAGTTGGATGAGCTGCGTAAGGAAGGCATTCTGGATGATGCTGACTTTGCTATCGCCAAGCGCCAGCTGTTGGAGAAGCTTTAGGGCTGTCGTCGTATCACGCTGTCGGCCAATGCCGACGACAGCGCCCATGCGGTGAGGCAGGGCCTGCCCGTCGAGGACTGCGATTCCCGCCGAGGACATACGTATCCCCAGATCACTGAGATTCCCCGTAGTGATCTGGAGGAGAATCAGTCCTCGTGCAGGAAGTACGTTCCCGATCCGGCGAGGCACCGCGCAACGTGACGTTGGGGCCGGCCACCACCTGGTGGCCGGCCCCAACGTCGTGTTGGCGAGTGCTCGCGCGCCAGCGCCCCTACAGGGCTGATCTGGCCCGGGCGCGCCCGACGGCCACGGCGACGGAGAAGACCGCGACGGCGAACAGGGCGCAGACTCCGCAGTCCACAAGCAGCGGGCGAATAACATCTGCTGACATGGAGGTCGCCTCGTACGCCCCGGAGATCGCCTGGTCCGCCCAGTAGCCAGGCGTGAGCCTCGCAGCCCGGACAACTGCGTCGGGCAGCCACTCGATGGGTACCCACGCCCCGCCCAGGAAGGACAGGGCCATACCGCCGATGTTGGCGACCGCGTTGGCCGCGTGCTGACCCAGACCGATCTGCCCCATGAGGAATCCGAGCGAGACCGCAACGAGCGTGTAGCTGCCCACGGCCGCAGCGACGACACCCAGGAGCGGCGCCGACGTCGCCGCGCCGCCCAGGCCGAAGGCCGCCACTCCCAGCCCGAAGACCCACAGCCACCCGGCGAACCCCACCATGAGGCACGCGCCCAGCAGCCCGAGGCTACGGACAGTACCGCTCACCGGGGTGGCCTCAAGGCGTGCGCGCACCTCCCGGCGTCCCAGCGCCGCCATCAGCGTAGAGATCGTGACGACCGCGAAGGCCATGAGCGGGTAGAAGGAGAACCTGGTGTAGGTGACGAAGCTGTGGGACAGAGGCGTGGCGTCCGGGGTGATCCGTTTCGCGGGGGCGGAGTGGTCTATCGTCTCCTTGGCCAGTGACACGGCCCGGGCCGGGTCGTCCGTGGTGGTCGACAGGTAGTCGCTGACCTGCCCCACGTAGGAGTCGGTGCGCACGTTCATGAGCGCGCCGGACGCCGACTCGTACCCGATGACCGTGTCCATGCGGGGCGGTTCGGTGCCCTCGCGGGCCGCCTGCTGCAGCCTCTGCCCGTAACCGGCGGGAATGATGAGGATGTAGCTGATGCGGTTCTGCGCGGTGGCGTCCTGGAGGGCCCTCCTGGAGTCCTCGAGCGGCTGAGCCTCGCCGACGGACTCGACATAGTCCTTGACCCCGCGGGAGATCGTGGAGCCGTCGCGGTCGATGACGGCCACACTCGCTGTGGCGGTCGTAACCTGGCTGGAGTAGTCCTCGGACTTGGCCATCCCGGTGAACAGGCCGAACAGGCTTAGTACCACCAGGTAGATGAGGATGTACAGCCGGTGAGCGGCCACAACTCACACATGTCTTAAAAGGTGCTCATGGGTCATCCTCCTGGCGCGGATCAGGGCGATGGTCAGGAACAGGCACGTCATGCTCAGCAGGACTGCGCAGCTGCGGGCGAAGGGTGCCAGGGAGTCGTAGTACAGGAGCCCGTAGAAGCAGCGGGCCGTCTGCCACAGGGGATTGGCCTGCGCCAGCAGTGGTGCGTGCTGCTCGATGGAGCTGGCCAGGGACTGGGATGCGGGCCCGTACAGGCCGGTGAACAAGGACAGCAGGGAGGTGAATCCGGAGATCATCCCGATCTCCAGGCGGGCCAGCGTCCCCAGGGCGGCGCCCGCTGCGCTTGCTCATGAGGCTGCAGACCCCGATCGCCACGAGGCACAGGAGCGCATGGGGCCCGAAGTCCACGCCCACGACCGAGGCCATGAAGGCGAAGGCGACGAGCAGGCAGGCCAGCACGCACGCCCAGGAGGCCGCGAGCGTGGCTGTTAGGACCTTCCAGCGGGGCAGGCCCGCCAGGGTCTGGCGCGCGCCCACCGGTGAGACGGCCATGATTCCCTTCACGGCTACCAGGGCCACGGTCGTCCCCATGCCGCAGGCGAAGGCCAGCAGCGCGAAGTAGTAGTGGGTCTGCGGCTTGACGGGGGAGGGCGTCACTGAGATCGAGTGGGTGAAGGACTGGTCGGTCTCAAGCGCGGCCAGCTTGTCGGGAGCCGCCCCCGCCTTGGCCAGGGCCTCGTACTCGGCCTGCCTCTGGGTGTAGGAGTCCATGACCACTCGCAGTACCCGAGTCGTCTCGGCCTCGTTTCCCTTCTGAGTCACGTGCAGCACGGGCTGACCGCCCTCGACGGCCAGATAGCCGTTGGTCTCTCCCTGTTTCGCGGCGGTCTCGGCCTCCGAGGCGGTGGAGTGGGTGACCTTCGTGAGGAGGTGAGGATCGGCGTCGTCGGCGGAGATGCGCTCCACGAGGGCGTCCAGCCCCGGAGCTGCCCGGTAGGCCTCGTCCTGGACGACGCCGAAGCTCATGGGGGTGGCCTCGTAGACCTTGTCCAGGTTGGAGAACATCGCCATGAAGATGAGGGACAGGACGACGGGGATGCCGAGCGTCCACACGAGCAGGACTCGGTCGCGCAGGAGCCTGAGTACTTGGTAGGAGAAGACGGTCAACATCTCAGGCCGCCTCGTCTCGCAGAGCCCGCCCGGTGATCTCCAGGAAGACGTCGTTGAGGGTCGGGGGCTCGGAGGTCACCCGGCCGCAGGTCGCCCCAGCCGTATCCAGCGCCCTCATGACATCGGTGAGGTTGTGGGCCCCGGGGGAGCACTCGATGAGCGCCTCACCGTCCTGGTAGGCGGCCGTGCGCACATGCTCCAGGCGGCGCAGGCCCTCCAGGGCCTCCTCGCCCAGCGGGGCGGGGTCGACGACCTCCACCCGGATGCGTTCACCGGTGCCGATCATGGCCTTGAGCTCGTCGGAGGTGCCGGAGGCCACCTGTCGGCCGCGGTCCATGATGACGATCCGGTCGCACAGCTGCTCCACCTCCTCCATGTAGTGGCTCGTGTAGACGACGGTGGCGCCGCGCTCGTTGAGGCGCTTGATGCCATCGAGGATGGCGCCCCGGCTCTGCGGGTCGACGGCGACCGTGGGCTCATCGAGGACAATGAGATCGGGGCCGTGGGCGATGCCGCAGGCGATGTTGAGGCGGCGCAGCAGGCCGCCGGAGAGCTTCTTGGGCTTGAACTTCACGAACTTCTCCAGACCGACGAAGGCGATCGCCTCGGCCACCAGGCGGCGCCTCTCGGCGCGGTCACGCACGTAGAGGGCGCAGAAGGCGTTGACGTTCTCAGCCACCGTGAGCTCATCGAAGACGGCCACGTCCTGAGGCACCACGCCGATGCGGCGCTTGAGGCCGTAGGAGGTGGGCGTCATCGGCTCACCGAAGAGGCGGATCGAGCCCTTGTCGTAGGTGAGCAGCTGAAGGATGCAGCTGATCGTCGTCGTCTTGCCCGAGCCGTTGGGGCCGAGCAGCCCCAGCACCTGACCACGTGGGATCGTCAGCGACAGGCCATCGACCGCCACCAGCTCCCCATAGCGCTTGACCAGTGAGTCGACCTCCACCGCCAGACTCGCCTCTTGGTTCTCATCCTTGATGTCCATCTCGGCTCCTTCCATTGCTGCGCCGGTGGTCCCCGGCTCATGGCATCCATGGTCCCGGGGCGCGGGGCCGGCCAGAAGTGCCTGGTGTCATGACTGCGGCCGGGCCCCCATGACTTCTGTCATTGAGAAGCCGCAGCGCGTCCGCCGACGGCATGCCGAGCCCGCGAGCACCGGCCACCGACCGATAATCGAGGGGTGAAGGTGCTGGTTGACAAAGGAGTGCTGCTGTGCGGCTGCCTCCTGCTCGCCTTGCTCGTGGGGCAGACGGGGATGGCCGCCGTGATCTGGCTGATCGCGGCCGTGACTACCGCCGGCCTGAGCATGACCGTCGATCAGCGACGTTGGGGCATCGCTGTCCCGGCCGCCTATCTCCTGGTGGGAGCCCTCTCGACGGACTCCGTCCCCGGGGCACCGCTGGTCGTCTACGCACTGGCCCGCCTTGGCGCGCTCGGGACCCGGCACGCGCGAATGGCGGCGGCTATCGCCTGCCTCCCTTTCGTGGCCCCCATGGTCACGCGGGTTCAAAACATGCCCGTACTGGCCCTGGCCCTGGCGATCTGCGGGCTCGCGGCCCTCCTCGCGCTGCGCACCGTCCAGGAGGAGGTGGTGCGAAGGGGCCTGCACGTGGTGCGCGACGACCTGCGCGAGAAGGTCCTCACCCTGCAGGACACGAACGCCCAGCTGCTCCAGGCCCAGGACTACGAGCTGCGCGCCGCCGCCCTGGCCGAACGCACCCGCATCGCCCGCGAGATCCACGACGGCGTCGGCCATCTCCTCACCCGCCTCCTGTTGCAGGTCAAGGCCCTCCAGGTCGTCCACCGCGACGAGCCGGGCGTTGTTGCCGACCTGACCACCCTGGATGGAGGCCTCGACGAGGCCCTGGACTCCATGCGCCGCTCCGTCCACGCCCTGTCCGACGACGGCGAGGAGCTGGCCACCTCCCTCAACCTGCTGGGCTCGCGCTGCGGCATCGACTCCGTGAGCGTCGACTGCTCCACTGACGTCGAGCCCCCGTCGGCGGTAGCGCGCTGCGTCGTGGCCGTCGTGCGCGAGGCCCTGACCAACGCCGCCCGCCACGGCAGAGCCCGCTCGGCCCGCGTAGCCGTCACCGACTACCCTGCGTTCTGGCAGGTGACGGTCGACAATGACGGCATCGTCCCGCCGAGGGCGAACCGGCCGTGGACGGCCGCGCGGGCTCGGGCCTGGGCCTGCGCTCCATGACGGAGCGGGTCGAGGCCCTGGGCGGACGGGTGCGCATCACCCCGCGGCCACGGTTCACAGTCTTCGCCACAATTCCCAAGGACGGACAAGGCACACAAGGAGCATCATGAGAGTCCTCATCGTCGACGACGACGCACTCGTCGCCCAGTCCCTGTCCACGATCCTGTCGGTCGAGGACGACGTCGACGTCGTCGGCCTGGGCTGCTCAGGCCCCGAGGCAATCGAGCGCTACCGGGAGCTGACCCCGGACATCCTCCTCATGGATATCCACATGCCCGGCGGGGACGGGCTCAGTGCGGCCGAACAGATTCTGGCCGAGGACGGCGGGGCGCGCATCGTCTTCCTGACCACCTTCTCCGACGACGAGTACATCGTGCGGGCCCTCAAGATGGGGGCGCGCGGCTACCTCATCAAGCAGGACGTCGCCCAGGTCGCCCCGGCGCTGCGCTCCGTCATGGCCGGGGTCTGCGTCCTGGAGGGGGAGGTGCTCGAGCGCAGCACCACCATGGGGCTTAGCGGAGGCACCGCAGGGCGGGAGCAGTCCGAGGGAAGCCGGGGGCCGTCCGCCAAGGACCTGCGGAGCACCGCCTTCGCGGCCCTGACCGACCGCGAGTACGAAGTTGTCGAGGCTGTGGCCGAGGGACTGGACAACGCTGAGGCCGCGGCGCGGCTGTTCGTGAGCGAGGGCACGGTGCGCAACCACATCAGCGCGATCCTGGCCAAGCTCGGCCTGCGCAACCGCACCCAGGTCGCGGTCATGTACTACCGCTCCGCCCAGGCCGGGTGATCCTGGCGCAGCCGTACCCCAGCGTGACACGTCGTGTTACCCTCGATGGGAGACGAGGAGGAAGCGATGTCGACCGCTATGGAGAATCTCAACGTCAAGATCGATGCCGAGGACAAGCGTCTGTTCGTTGAGCTTGCTCGCCAGATGGGAACGACTCCGTCCAATGCTGTACGCATGTTCGTCCGTGCGTTCAATGACTTCAAGGGTTTCCTTTCGACACCTCACGTCCCTATGGCATGACTGCCGAGGCACGACGGGCTTACGAGGAGGCCGATGCGGCGATCGCCGCAGGAACGGCCAAGCGTTACCGGACCGTAGCTGACCTGCGCAACGACCTGGGCCTGTGATGCTCCAGATTGTCATCTCGAACAAGTGCAAGAAGGACCTCAAGCGGGCTAGAAGCGCGGTCTCGACCTGGATGAGTTCTTCGCCGTCGTCGACATGCTTCAGCGTCAAGAGGCGTTGCCCGCTTCGCTACCGCGACCATGAGCTCACGGCGGACCGAGCAGGTTTGAGGGACTGCCACATCCGGCCCGACTGGGTGCTGATCTATGAGGTTCGAGAGGTGGAGCTCGTGTTGCTCCTGGTGGAAACCGGCAGTCATTCCGATCTTCGGATGAAATGGTATGAACAATCAATCGTGGCCAAGTGAGTGTTTGTGAAATCACGCGCAGATGGATCTACTCCAGCTGGGAGCGGTGCCCGCCACTCGGGTGCACACCGCGTCTGACGACTTCAGACGCCTTCGATGACTCTGTTTGAGCGCGGTTGATGGTGGTAGTATCAATACGAGCGGTCGGTGTGGTCGCAATCTGCGAAAGTAGGAATCTGTGGGAGCGCTTGCTTTAATCATCTTCTTCATGTTTCTCGTTCCCATGCTTCTGTGGGGTGCCATAGACCCTCGCGGTATGTGGGAGGTGACGTCCTCCTGGCAGTTCCGTGACCCTGAGGCCAATGAGCCGTCCGATGGCGCCTTCGCTTTTCAACGGCTTGCTGCCATTGTCGCTCTTTTGATGATGGTGGGGGGCGTATTCTTCGTCATGTCGGCGTCGCACAGGAATGCGAGTGATCGCGCAACGGATGATGTCACTCCTCATGTGTACCCAAACATTTATTCGTCGAGTGACGGTGAGGATAGTGATGGATATGCCGAGACGACCGTGACTCCGTCTCCGGTTGATCCTTTCCCGTCATCTTCGATGACTGCCGTAGGATCTGGTGACCCGGTTGTCCTTTTCGCCGGTTCTCGAGGGTGCGGCCGGTGAGCAGAAATCTGACTCTCGGTCAGCATCGGCGTCGATGCCTTCTATTACTCGTGGCTGCCCGGTGACCATCCGAGTGCCTTCGCCGCGGCAAGCGTCGTCGACCTCCAAGGTCGCCTTGGGGACACCTCGATCCCGCCCAAGCGACCACGGCCAGTGGTGGAGAATCGGCACTGGGTGAGGGGCTGCGATTATTGTCCGGATGACAAAGGCGGTGTGCGCCGTCACGTCGGTATCGGTCGAAGAGTATGAGAAGGGCATTCAGATCGCTGTCTATGGGGGTCACTGATCCGCCCGCTGCGGGCAGACAACCGAGGGTGCTTACGTCGCCATCCCGCTCACCGATGAGCAGGTGGCGAAGGCGCGCAGCTACGAGGCTCCCTGCCTACCATCCTCTGGACGACTCCGAGCTGAAGTACGGGGGGCAGAGTTCCTCCAAGGGGAAGTACAGCCCGACCATCTTCCAGGCTCGTAGCCGTGCCAAGCTCTCCGAGGTATGGCAGTCAGAGGAGACAGACCGCCAGCTGACACCTCATGTGCTTCTGCCTCGCAGCGCTGGTTAAAGAGCGTCGGCTGGTCAGGCGAGCTCACCGGTGACCAGGCGGACGAGGTCTCGGCGCGCCCGGCGTCCCTCCGGGGTGGGGAACATCGGGTAGACGTGGTTGAGGTTCTCGCCGACGTGCAGCGTTGAGTCCACCCCGGCCTCCAGGAGCTTGGCGTGGAAGAGCGTACTGTCCGGCAGGAAAATCTCTCGGGTCCCCACGAAGGTCGTCACCTTCTTCAGACCTGACAGGTCACCGTAGATGGGGGAGAGGTGCCAGTCGGTCAGCGGGGTGCCTCCCGCCCAGGAACGGCCGATCTCCGTGAGGGGCTCGGGTGCCATGAGCGGGTCGGCGTCGACGTAGTCGGCGATATCCGGGTTCACGTGGGTGATGTCGACCCAGGGTGAGATGAGGGCGAGCTCGTCGGGCTGGGCGTCACCGGCCTCGGCCAGGGACAGGGCGATGACCGCCGCCAGGCCGCCGCCCGCACTGTCTCCCATGAGGACGATCCGCTTCCCCGGGTTTTCCCCGACCGTGCGCCGATAGAGATCCAGCACCAACCGATGCGCCTCGGACCAGGTGTGGTGAGGAGTCAGTGGGTAGAGCGGCATGACGACGTCGGCCCCCGTCCTGCGGGGCCAGGTGATCGACCAGCCAGGCATGCGCCGAGACCGCCGTCGAGATGTAGCCGCCGCCGTGCAGGTAGATGATGACCGCGCTCGACGGTGTCCGCGGGCGGACGTGGTGACGGGCATGCCGGAGTCCCTCGCGCCGCTCCAGGTCGTAGAAGCGTCCCCAGGCCGGGAAGGTGACGGAGCGCGCAGGCTCGGGGCGGTCGGCCAGGCGGGCGATCCGCTCGGTGATCGGCCTGCACGCGTTCAGCGCCTTGACCGGCCGGGTTCCGTACTCCGCCAGGCTCGCCGCGGCCGAGCGGCCATAGCGCTTGCGGGAGTAAAGGCTGAAGGCTCCCACCGTCAGGCCGACACTGGCCACGCCGACGGCGATCCTGCTCCCGCTGACTCTGCTGGGTGCCTTCATCATTCCTCCTCTTCGCAGGGCCTCGAACGCTGTCCGAAGAGTTCCCCGGAACCGGCGGCCGCCTCGCTCATCGTAAGCGCCAGAGTCCCGTTACGGTGGGGTGAATGCAGTTCGTTCACTCCGTGCGGAGGCCTGTACGTGGCACCGCCGTCGGCATGACAAGAGGAGATCGCGATATGGAAGCCTACGAGACCGACCACCTCGCCGCCGTCCGCGCTCTCGCCCCTGAGTGCATGGTGCTGCTGCGCTCCAATGGCGCCTTCCCCCTGACTGAGCCGGGCGAGATCGCCCTGTTCGGCTCCGGTGCGCGGCACACCATCAAGGGCGGAACAGGGAGCGGCGACGTCAACTCCCGCCACGTTACCACCATCGAGGAGGGTCTGGAGGCGGCCGGCTTCACCATCGTCACCCGCCTCTGGCTGGAGGCCTACGACCGTGTCCGAGCTCAGGCCCACGAGGACTTCATCGCCGGAATCAGGGCCGAGGCCGCCGAGCGCGGCGTCCCCGCCATCATGGTCGGCATGGGCTCGGTCATGCCCGAGCCGGAGTACACGATCCCCCTCGACGTCGAGACCGGTACTGACCCGCACACGGCCGTCTACGTCCTGTCCCGATCCTCCGGGGAAGGCAGTGACCGCAGCCCCGAGGCCGGAGACCTCAGGCTCACCGACGCCGAGATCCGCGACATCCTCGCCCTCAATGCGCGCTTCGAGCGCTTCCTCCTCGTCCTCAACGTGGGCGGCGTCGTCGACCTCAGCCCACTCGATGAGGTTGCCAACATCCTCCTGCTCTCCCAGCTCGGCGCCTGTATCGGCGACGCCTTCACCGACGTTCTTCTGGGGCGGGCCTACCCCTCCGGAAAGCTCGCCACCACCTGGGCCGCCTGGGACGAGGACGACCAGATCGGCGACTTCGGCGACCCGGACGACACCCACTACCGCGAGGGCGTCTACGTCGGCTACCGCTTCTACGACTCGGTCGGCAAGGAACCGCTCGTCCCCTTCGGATTCGGCCTGGGCTACACGACCTTCGCCGTCCAGACCCGCCAGGTGTGCCTCGACGGCGCCCGCGTGAGCGTCGATGTTGACGTCACCAACACCGGCGATTACCCGGGCAAGGAGACCATCCAGGTCTACGCCAGTGTGCCGGCCGGACGCCTCGACCAGCCGCTCCAGGAACTCGCAGGCTTCACCAAGACCGACGAGATCGCCCCCGGTGCCACGACGCAGATCACCGTCGACGTCGACCTGACCGACCTGGCCTCTTATGACGAGGCCACCCGTGCCACGATCCTGGAGGCCGGCCACTACCCTGCTGCGGGCGGGAACCTCCAGCCGGCACCTGAGCCCCATCGCCGTCGTCGAGCTCGCCCAGGACGCAACCGTGCGACACCTGGCCGGAGACCTGGGGCAACCCGGCTTCACGGACTGGAAGCCTGAGGCTCCCGGCGGTCCCCGACATCCCGACTGGCCTGCCGGTGCTCGACGTCGACCCGGCCGACCTAAGCCGACCCGAGGTCGCCGATCCCGATGAGCAGAGCGCGCCGGAGGACTTTCAGCCAGGCCCTCACCCGGGCCCGGGGGCTCTCCGACGACGAGCTCATCCACACCGTTCTGGGCGACTACCGCAGCGGCGAGGAGTCCGCTCCATCGTCGGGGCGTCCTCTACCGCCGTCATCGGTGCGGCGGGCCAGACCACCACTCGGATCCCCGGACTGCCCAGCATCATCATGGCTGACGGCCCCGCCGGCCTGCGCCTGGCCCCCCACCTACGGCGTCGACGCCGAGGGCCCCTTCTCCCTGAGAGACTCCAGCCTGCCCGCCACCTTCCTCGAGCTCATGGACGATGCCGGACGCGAGGCCCTCGGCATCGCAGATGAGCCCGAACCCCGCGAACCCGCCGAGATCCGCGAGCAGTACACCACCGCCATCCCCATCGGCACCGCGCTCGCCCAGTCCTGGAACCCGGCACTCGCCGAGAGTCTCGGCGACGTCGTCGGAGCCGAGATGGAGCGCTTCGGCATCCACCTCTGGCTCGCCCCCGCCTTCAACCTGCACCGCTCCGTCCTGTGCGGACGCAACTTCGAGTACCTCTCCGAGGACCCGCTGCTGGCCGGACGCATCGCCGCCGCCATCACCCGCGGGGTCCAGACCCACCCGGGGCGGGGAGTGACCATCAAGCACCTGGCCTGCAACAACCAGGAGACCAACCGCCTCAACTCCAACAGCTGGGTCAGCCCCCGAGCCCTGCGCGACCTCTACCTGCGCGCCTTCGAGATCTGCGTGCGCCAGGCCCGCCCGCCGCCGTCATGACCTCCTACAACCTCATCAACGGCGTCCACACATCCGAGTCGGCCCAGCTGCTCGAGGTGATCCTGCGCCGGGAGTGGGGCTTCGACGGCCTGGTCATGACCGACTGGGTCGTCGACGGCATGACCCGCAGCGACATGAAGCACCCGCGTGCCACCGCAGCCGCCACCATCAAGGCCGGCAACGAGCTCTTCATGCCCGGAGGCGAGACGGACCGGGAGGACCTCCTGGCAGCCCTGGAGCGGGGGAGCGAAGGCGGAGGTGGCGAGACAGACTGCGATGCCGAGCCGGTCGACGGCGCTGTCGGCCTGACGCGCGCCGAGCTCGAGAAGCAGGCCGCCCGCGTCATCCACGCGGCTCGGAGGATAGCCACGATCTCGACATCCTGATGCTCGTGCTGTAGAATTAATCGAAGGATTTATCGGCGGGAGGATGTTATGCCGACGATCAAGCCAGTATCAGATCTGAGGAGCTACACCGACGTTCTCAAGGATGTTGCGGAGGACTCGCCTGTTTTCCTCACCAAGAATGGTCATGGGAGGTACGTCCTTCTCGATATGAAGGACTATGACCGCATTAAGGCGGGTCGTCGTCTCCTCCGAGAGGTCGAGGCGGGCCGGATTTCTGGTGAGGAGCAAGGGTGGGTTAGTGCTGCAGACGTGCGTGCGCACTTCGTCGCACGGCGGGATTCCGCCCATGAGTGCTGAGATCGTCTACTCCACTGATGCTCTCATTGATCTTGATGAGGCCTGGGATTTCACAGTTGATACCTCCGGTGACCCGGACTTAGCGTTTCAGCAGGTGGATGCCCTGCTTGAGGCGGTCGAAGGGGCTCGTAGCTACCCGTTGGCCGGGAGTAGGTTGGATGTTGTTGTTGGCACGCCAACTGACAGTTGCTATGTTGTGGCTGGTCGTCTGCTGGCTGTTTACAGCATTGAAGAGCACTTCATTCGGGTGGATCGGATCTTCGATACTCGGCAGGATTGGGTCTCTGTGCTCGTCCGGCGTGGCTGAGATCCCGTGTTCTGGGACGACTGCTGGGGCCTGTCGCTGGGGCAGCGGACGTGACATGCTCGGGCTGAGCCGCCCGCACTGCATAAGGAGCCCTCCATGGCGCTGACGCCCCAGGCACGTGAGACCTTCACCAGGCTGTTCGGGGTGGAGCCCCAACCCCACCCCACGGACCCCGAGCTGTTCGACATCCTCCAGAACGGGATCTTCGACGAGGCCTTCTCCACCGGCGTCCTCACCGACGTCGAGCGGGAGCTGCTCACCATCACCGCCCTGACCGCCATGCAGACCCTCCCGCAGCTGCGAGCGCACGTGGGCGCCGCCCTCAACATCGGCGCCAGCCCGCTCCAGCTGCGCGAGACCATCTACCAGTGCGCCCCCTACATCGGCTTCCCCAAGACCCTCAACGCCATCGACATCGCCAACGGGGTCTTCGAGGCCAACGGCATCTCCCTGCCCCTGGAGAACGCCGGCACCGTCGACGCCACTGACCCCCGTGCCCGCGAGCAGGCCGGCGCCGCCATCCAGGCCCCGCTGTACGGCAACGAGGTCAAGGAGGTCTTCTCCGCCCTGCCCGAACCCTTCGACGAGTTCGTGCCCCACCTGCTGACCTCCTCCGCCTTCGGCGACTTCGCCACCCGCGGTGGGCTCGACGTCGCCCAGCGCGAGCTCATCAGCCTCGTGGCCATCGCCGCCATCGGCGCTTCCGCCCAGCTGCGCCCGCACGTGGCCGGGGCGATCCGGGCCGGCTCCTCCCGCCAGAAGGTGGCCGCCGCCCTGGTTCAGGTCATGCCCTACATCGGCGGACCCTACGCACTGTCCGGCCTGGTCCTCGTGGCCCGCTACGACGAGAGTGCCTCCGCAGAGGCCTACCGCTGACGCCTCGCGTCCTCACCCGGCCCGGCGGCCCGTCTACGATGGCCGCCGGGCCGGTTCTCATTGCCGGCCCCAGGCAGCAAGGAGAACACGTGACGACGACGCAGCCCTACCTCTCACGGCAGGTCACCCTCACCGTCCAGGGGCAGAGGGTCGGGGGACTGGCCTATGTCCCGCACGGGGCGTCGTCGGCACCCGCGCCCCTGGTCATCTGCTGCCACGGCATGGAGGGCTCCCACACCCGCGTCGCCCCCATGGCCAGGCGCTTCGCCGCGGCCGGGGCCGTGGCCGTCTGCTTCGACTTCCGCGGGGCGGCGGCAGCGCCAGCCATGGCGAGACCACCGCGATGTCGGCCCTCACCGAGCTGGCCGACCTCGAAGCCGTCCTCACCGCCGCCTGCGCCTGGCCGGAGGTCGACGCCTCCCGGGTCGCCCTGTTCGGGCTGAGCCTGGGCGGAGCGGTCGCAGCGCTCTCGGCCGCCCGCCACCCGCAGCGGGTCACCGCCCTGGCCCTGTGGTACCCGGCCCTGCGGCTGGGGGAGAACCTGCGCGCCGCTTTCCGCACACCGGCGGCCGTGCCCGAGGAGTTCGACTGGGCGGGCACCCGCCTGGGGCGCGCCTACGCCGTCGACGGCTGGAACCTGGAGGTCGGGGCCGAGCTGGCGACCTACCGCCGCCCCGTTCTCATCGTCCACGGGGACCAGGACCGCGCCGTGCCCATCGAGGTCTCCCGGGCCGCCGTGAGCGCCACGCCTGACACCGAGCTCGTCACCATCCACGGCGCCGCCCACGGCTTCGGCGACGCCAACTGGGAGGAGGCCATGCGCCGCACCATCGGCTTCCTGGCCTGGAACGGGGTCCTCGAGGAGGACTGAGCTCCGCAGCGGACAGCGGCAACGGGCGGCGCAGCCCGTTTTCTGACAACGGTGGCTCCCGAGCGACCGACATCGCAGAATTGGCCGCATGAGCGCATACGAGGCGGCGGACCTGAGCAGTGTCAGCAAGACGATGCTGCTGACCCTCCATGCCCGGGCGGAGCACACGCTCTCCGAGCGGCCACGCTTTACGGACCCCGCCGCCGTCGAGCTCGTCTCCCGGCTCGACTACGACTTCACCATGGCCAGCCAGGACCGGCTTATGGCCGACGGCGTCGTGCTGCGCACCCTCACGCTCGACCCGCTGGTGGCCGGGTACCTGGCCACCCACCCCGGCTGCATGGTGGTCAACATCGCCTGCGGGCTCGACACCCGCTTCCAGCGCCTCGACGACGGGCGCGTCACCTGGTACGACCTCGACCTCCCCGACGTCATCGCGCTGCGACGTCGTTTGCTCGAGGACGGCGAGCGTCACCGCACCATTGCCGCCTCCGCCCTCGACCCCTGACTGGCCCGACCATCTGGGGACATGATCCGTGACGTGCTCGTCATCATCGAGGGGCTGAGCATGTACCTCGAGCAGGAGGAGGTGCGCACGCTCCTAGACATCATCGCCGCGCGCCTGCCCGGGGCGACCGTCCTCATCGAGGTCATGCCCCGCCTGTTCCAGAAGTACGGCCGAGAACGCTCGGTGGAGGACGCGGGGGCGCGCTACACCTACGGCTGCTCCAGTGCCGCGGAGTTCCACCGGACGGTGGCCCCCGGTTACACGCTGCTCCACGATGTTCCCTTCACCCGCACCATCGCGCGCTATCACCCCCTGCTCGCGCCTCTGACGCGGCTGCCGCTGGTGGACAGGCTCGCCGAGTGGATCGTGGTGCTGCGAGCGCCGGCCTGAGTGCTGGGCCGGGCGCTGGGTAGGGACCTGGCCTGGTACTGCTCGGCACTGGCTCGGGGCGGCCGATCTCGACGGGGACATGCTGCGCGTGGTGGTGCGCTTTCTTCCGGCCGGGGACATCCTGCGCGTGGGGATGCACTTTCTTCCGGTCGGGGACACCCTGTGCGTTGGGGGACAGGAATCCGGTCCCCGACGGCGTCGGATGCCCCCGGCCGGAACGACACGCACCCGGCCGCGTGGAATGTCCCCGGCCGCGATGAAACTCCCCGGCTGTTGCCGTGCGTCTCCAAGCCGAGAGGCCGATGTCGTGCCTCACCAGACTGCGCTATGTCGAACTGCGGCCGTGCCATTGAGACAGGGCCGCAGTGATCTCCTTGAGTGAGAGCTTCCCGGCGGCGACGTCCATTACCAGCCGGTAGGCGTCATCATCGGAGCCCTCGACCCAGTGGCCGTTGATGTCCAGGAAGACCAGCGTGGCCAACCACCCCAGGCGCTTGTTGCCATCCACCAGTGGATGATTGCGGACCAGGGAATCGAGCAGCGCCGCTGCCTTCTCATCGATTGTGGCGTAAGCGTCGTGTCCCCAGAGCATGGTCGCAGGTCGGTGCAGCGCCGAGTCGAGCAGGCCGAGATCCCGGACCGGTCCCACAGCGAGGTCCTCAATGAGCGACAGCGCGTCCTCGAGTGTCAGGTACTCGACCATCTCTGCTCGATCAGCGGCCGAGGCGTTCCAGGACTTCGGCGTACCGGTTGCGGATGCGGGCGGAGGCGTCCGCGACTCGCTGCTCATGCCCGCGGCGCGCGGCAGCCTCGTGGATCGCCCGGATCGTCGCCTCCTGGCGGCTGACCCCGTCCTCCTGTGCAAGGAGCGCAAGCAGACGCTCATCCTCTTTGCTCAAGCGCAATGTCATCGCCATACGTCCACAGTAGCACGTGGTATCAGGCTGGTATCAGATGGATGTGTTCTCAGAATCGACCGGATCCCGCCGCGCACCTGCGGGGCCATCCTGACCAACCCCAGTCCCAGACACAAAACACCCTTCCCACGAGCGGTGCATCCACCACCAGACCCCACCCTGCGTGTTGGAGACCAAGAGGCACGGGACGAGCACCGACGACGCAGGTGTCCACAAGGGCGACTGTCTTTCCACGGAATCCCCGTGTTGTGGAGTCCGAGAAGGGCTGCCGGCGCCCGTTGGCATGATGGGTGATGCCTCCCATGGCATCTTCTCCCGGAACACTCATGTCCTTGCCGGGGAGGAAGGAGCCGGGAGGAGGTGAGGGCCGTGTCCAAGCCGAGAGGACGACGCACAGAAGTCCGCAAGGGCAGAGTAACGGCCCGGAAGGTGAGCGAAGTACTCAACGCTGTCGCTCGCCTGATCCGGGCCGTCGGTGTCCTTGTGGATGCCCTCAGCAGCGGATCGGCTAGGCCGTTCCCTTGCCAAGGGAGTCGCCCGGCTAGCACCCGGATGGCTCTCCACCATTATGGGGCCGCCGTTCCGCACTGTCCACATCGTCCCTCCTTCTTCTGCCTGTGGGGACATGCTGCGCGTGGGGGTGCACTTTTTCCGGCCGGGGACATGTCGCGCGTAGGGGGACAGAAATCCGGTCCCCGACGGCGTCGAATGACCCCGTCCGGAGGGACACGCACCCGGCGGCGTGGAATGTCCCCGCTAGCGGGGGAGGGCTGGCAGCATCGGAGCCGTGACCGAGAACCACGCCCAGCCCAGCCCCGCCAACCCGGACGACGTCGTCAACCCCCTCCTGCTCCAGGCCTTCGCCTGGGACCTGCCCGCCGACTCCACCCACTGGCGCCTCCTGGCGGACAACGCCGCCCTCCTGGCCGACTGCGGGGTGAGCTCGGTGTGGCTGCCGCCCGGCCTACAAGGGCAGGCCGGAGTGGAGGACGTCGGCTACGGCGTCTACGACACCTACGACCTGGGCGAGTTCGACCAGAAGGGCACCGTCCCCACCAAGTACGGCACCAAGGAGGACTACCTCGCCGCCATTGAGGCCCTGCACGCGGCCGGCATTAGCGTCGTGGCGGACATCGTCCTCAACCACCGCATGGGCGGGGATGGCACCGAGGTCGTGCGCGCCACGCCCGTCGACCCTCACGACCGCACGCGCACCATCGGTGAGACCGAGGAGATCACCGCCTGGACCCGCTACACCTTCCCGGGGCGCGCCGGCGCCTACTCGGACTTCACCTGGGACTGGACCTGTTTCCACGCCACCGACTGGGACGAGGCCCGCCACCAGCAGGGCGTCTGGCTCTTCGAGGGCAAGCAGTGGAACGAGAACGTCAACGACGAGCTCGGCAACTACGACTACCTCATGGGCTCCGACGTCCACGTCGTCGACCCCGCCGTCAGCGCCGAGATGGACCGCTGGGGGCGCTGGTACGTGGAGACCACTGGCGTCGACGGCCTGCGCCTGGACGCGCTCAAGCACGTCGGCGCCGACTTCTTCGCCCGCTGGCTGCCCGAGCTGCGCCGAGCCACCGGGCGCGCCCTGCCAGCCGTGGGCGAGTACTGGACCCGCGACGTCGCCGAGCTGGAGGGCTACCTGGAGGCCGTGCCCTTCATGAGCCTGTTCGACGTCCCCCTCCACTTCCACCTGCACGCCGCCTCCACCTCCAACGGCGACGTCGACCTGACCCGCCTCTTCGAGGGCACCCTCGTGGCCGCCGACCCGGCGCGCGCCGTCACCTTCGTGGAGAACCACGACACCCAGCCGGGCCAGTCCCTGGCCTCCACCATCGAGTCCTGGTTCAAGCCCTCGGCCTACGCCCTCATCCTCCTGCGCGAGGCCGGAACCCCCTGCGTCTTCTGGGGCGACCTGTTCGGTACCCCCGAGACCGGCGACCTGCCGGCCGTCACCGAGCTGCCGCTGCTCATGACCATGCGTCGCGCCCTGGCCCACGGCCCTCAGCACGACGCCCTCGACGACCCCGACGTCGTTGGCTTCGCGCGTGAGGGCGACGAGGACCACCCCGGCTCCGGGCTCGCCGTCGTCCTGTCCGACCGGAGGGCCGCCACCAAGCGCCTCCACGTCGGGGCCCGGCACGCCGGCGAGCAGTGGACCTGCGTCCTGGGCGGGCACGAGCCGGTCACGGTCGGTGACGACGGCAACGTGGAGCTGCCCGTGTCCGACGGCGGCCTGAGCGTCTACGCCCCCCGAGGCGGCCCGGCCGATCCTGGACAGCGCCGAGCAGCACCTCCTGCGTCAGCGCTGAGGACCACAGGCGTAGGCGAGGAGCTGCGGCTTCCTTCACGGCCGGCTTTCCGGGCGCGTAGGGTGATGGCGGTATCCGCACCGACCTGAGCCGACCTTCCTGGAGGAGACATGCCCGCTTTCCACGCGCCCACCGACCAGAGGACCGACAAGACCGTCGCCGTCTTCATCGCGCCCGGGCTGGAGGAGGTCGAGGCGCTGGCGACCGTGGACATCCTCTTCCGCGCCGGCATCCCCACGACGATGATCTCGGTGACCCCTGAGCGGGCCGTCGTCTCCTCCCACAACATCGTCGTCACCTGCGACCTCACCCTGGCCGAGGCGAACCTGGACGACTACGACATGCTCGTCCTGCCCGGTGGCATCCCCGGCACCCCCAACCTCAAGGCCGTTGAGCCTCTCATGGCCGCGGTCACCGAGCGGGTGCGCGCCGGCCGGCCGGTGGCCGCCATCTGCGCCGCCCCCTCGATCCTGGCCGAGCTGGGCCTGCTCGAGGGCCGCCAGGCGACGTCGAACCCCGGCTTCGTGGGCGTGCTCGCCGAGCGCGGCGCGCAGGTCAGCCAGGCCGCCGTCGTCACAGACGGCCCCGTCATCACCTCCCCGCGGCATGGGCACCGCCATCGACTTCGGCCTGGAGATCGTGCGCCACTACCTGGGCGAGGAGGCCGTCGACGACGTCAAGGCCAAGATCGTCTACCAGGGCTGAGCACTCCAGCCCTGACGCCAACCATCCCCGACCGGCTCCCTCACCCGGGTCAGTGGGGGAGCCGACCTATGCGCTCTGCGTCAACTCCACGGCGCTCCTGCGGGCCTGAACGTGAAGGAACGCGATACCGGCAACCGTCTGAATCAGCGTGATGACCAGGGGGACCAGGATCGAGACCGTCTTGGGCAGGGCAGCCTGAATGGCGAAGAGGAGAGCCGAGTCGAGGAGGACCACTCCCAGTCCCATGGTCGCCGTCGCGCACCGGGCCTGCATCGTGTACCAGTTCTCCTCGGAGCGCAGGGCGATCTCGTAGCGCACTCCGGCCAACGAGTTCGGCGGGAGCCTGCGCTGCGACATCCGGCGCCCCAGCACTACGAGCAGGATGCCGGTTACGCTCAGGATCAGGCTCATGAGTATGGAGAGTGCTGTCTCAACCATCGATGTCCCTCGTTATCCGTTGCAGTGGTGGAGGTTCCCGGTTCCGGTGAGTTCTCTCTGAAGAGTACGCCGCGAGGACGCACGGTGGGTCTCGCGGCCGCACCGTGGAGGTGCGGTCGGCGAGACGTAAGGGGCGTCCTCGCGGCTCGATGGGGCGGATACGTAGTGGATATCGGCGGCTCAGGGCTTGCTGCTGCGGCGCTTCTTGGGGATGAGGGCGGCGATGACGAGCAGAACCCCCAGGCCCGCCAGGCAGGCGATGGCCGTCGTCGTGAAGTCGAAGCGCAGCCCCAGGCCCGCCGCGATGAGCAGCCCTCCCACGAGGAGCAGGAAGGCCCCCCACAGGAGCGTGGAGCCCTTGATGTCCTGGGGCGCCTGCGGGCGGTCCTGCTCAGTGACTGTCCCGGCGCTCCACACCGGGCTCGACGTCGACGACGCGGGCGCCGAGTCCGCGGACGCCTTGTCCGCACCCGCCTCGTCGGACGTGGGCAGCGGCATGGTCACCGGCTGAGTCTCGGGCTGAGCCATGGGCTGGGTCAGCGGTGGGGTCAACGGTTGGGTGTCGCCGGTGGCCGGGAAGGGCCTGGTGGCGTCCTCGCCGGTCGCCTCGGTGCTGTTGCTGCCGGCATCGTCGGGCGACGTCGTGGATGAGGTGCTGCTCATGGGGGTCTCCTTGGGTGGGGCCGGGACGTGCCCGGGGAAGAGTTCTGGTGGCTGAGGCCGGTGCGCAGACGCGGGCGCGATCAGCCGGCTGTCGGGGTGGCCGTGGCGGACTGATTGGTGGGTGCCGGGGACGGCGTCGGAGTGGCCGGTCCGGAGGGAGTCGGGCTCGCACTGGTCTGTGCGGCGCCCTGCCCGGACAAGGTCTTCTGCACGCAGGAGTCGTAGGAGGTGCGCTCCGCGGAGGTCAGGTCGGACAGGTCGCTCCATCTGACATCCTCGCTGCGGCTGCCCTCATCCACGCTCTCGTGAGCCGTGCGGATGCAGGCCTCGGCCTCCTCGGTCGTGATGGCCTGGTGGTTCATGCCCGGAACCGGCAGATCGTCGCCGTGGGCATCGCCCTTCTCGTCGTACCAGGAGCTGACGATCCACACGGGCTCCTCGACGTTGCCGTACCAGGAGACGGTGTTGCTGCGCTCCTCGATGTTGATCGTCCCGGTGTCCACCGAGGCGTTGATCGTGATCTCCGGCCGCCCGTCATCGCTGCTGGGGGAGGCCAGGGTGCGCTTGGTGTTCAGACCGCCGCTGGAGCTGGCGTAGGTGGTGATGCTCTTGCCGGTCACGTCGTGGCGACGCGGGCCCTCGTCGTCCTGATCCATCTGCCTGCCGTTGACGGTCCAGGCCCGGTCGACCTGTGAGTCGACCGCCCCCATGTCGACGTCGGCCTTGACCGTCACCCGCTGGTTGCCGTCGGTCTTGATACGCAGGGTCCCGACGTCGAGGTGGGTGGTGATGGTGGAGAGCTTGCCGGCCTCCTCGGCGGGCATACCCCGCAGGTCCAGGGTGAGGTCACCGATGCTCTTGCTACGGGTGACGCTGCCGCCGCTGGCCGACGCCGTCAGCTCCTTCCAGGTCACCGTGGTCGAGGCGGCGGTGGTCGAGTCCTTGAGGGTCCCGAAGGGCATACGGGCCAGGCTCGTGGGGACGATGGACGCTGTGGCCAGAGCGGGGATGGCGACGACGAACAGGATCGGCCAGCCCAGTACCGTCATCCAGCCGCCGTGCCGACGACGCAGGCCACTGGCGACGATGCCCGCTCCCAGGAGGGCGACCAGGGTGCCGATGAGGATGAACTGGCCCTGGAGCAGGCCGACGCGATGGGTCGCCGTGGCGTACCAGATGCACGCCGCGGTCAGGAGTCCCAGGCCCAGGACCGCCAGCGACGGCGAGGAACCGGGGGCCAGGGGCGGCGCGGGCGCGCTGGGCGGACCGCCATGGGTGCCGGCTGGTACGGCAGGTACTGCCGGTAGGAGCGGCTCTGCCAGCTCGGGCCGCCGGCCGGCTGGTTGAAGACCGGGCCGCCGGAGCCGGGCGCCGAGGAGTTCCAGGCCGATGCCGGGCCCGCCGCTGAGGCGAAGTTCCCGGCCTGACCCGCCGGACCGGCCTGGCCGCCGGGGTGGTTGCCCGGCGCCTGCGCGGCGCCGGGGCGGAGGCCTGCCAGGGCCGGGGTCCCTGAGGACTCGGGCGGCCTTCCGGTTCGCGCGCCGGTTCTGGGCTCGGCGGATGACGAAGACAACGCCCAGGACGATCAGCCCCAGCCAGAACAGGGGCCACAGGGCGGCGGCGATTCCCGCAGTACCCGCCTGGTGGATGTACCAGTTGGGGGATGAAGCCGCTGCCGAATGTCGACATCCCGATGATCGTCGTACCGATGGCGCCCGCCAGGCCCGCGTTGAAACGGCCGGAGAGGGCCTCCTCCAGGTGGATGCGCCCATCGGACTCCTCGGGCAGGAGGGCCCAGGCCAGCCCGTAGAGGACCAGCCCGACACCGGCGAAGAGCGAGAGCACCACCCACACGCAACGCACCAGGGTGGGATCCAGGCCGAAGCGGTACGCCACGCCACCGGCCACGCCCGCGATCCAGCGCTCGTTGGTGCGCATGAGGCCGGAGCCGCGCAGGGAGTCGAAGAAGCGGTGGGTGGATCCACCCTGAGGCCCGGATTGGGGGCCGCCGTACTGCTGGAAGGAGGGGTGGGGCCCGGCTGCGGCCCGTACTGCTGGCCCTGCTGGGAATCGCGCCGGGTGCTGCCGGCGCCGTGGGAGTCGGCAGGTGCAGAGGATGCAGAGGATGCAGAAGATGCGGAGGATGCTGAGGAATCGGAGCCGGTGGGAGAGTCACCGTCAGACGGGGAAGCAGGCATGTCGTTCATGTCAACGATTCTTCGCGCCTGCGCCCCGCGGCACGATCAGGGGAACCCCTGAATGATCCCGGATTGTCCCCCGAATCCCCCGGGGGACAATCGGATCGGCGACCCTGACGTGCCACGATGGTGCCATGACGACAGCTCAGCAGTGGGGTGCGCAGCCCGGGCCGACCGCCGGTGGGCCGTCATACTCCTGGAGCCCCCCGCGCCAGCTGCGGCGACGTCCCCCTCTGCGCCGTATGCCCCACCACCTGGGGCCGGCTCCGGCCGACCTGTCTGCGGAGACCGCCTCCATGCGCCGGCCCGCCCGCATCGCCGGCGTCTGCGCAGGACTGGGGCTTCATCTGGGCATCCCCGTGCGATACGTCCGTGCCGCCATGGTCGTCCTCGCCCTCGGCGGCGGTGCGGGAGCCCTGCTCTACGCCCTGCTGTGGGCGACCCTCCCCGGCGAGAACGGTCCGGCGGGCGAGGATTCCGCCTCGGCGGTCTCCCGTGCCCGCCTGGCGGCCCGCCTCAGGGGCGGGAGAGGCGCCGCAGACCGCAGGGCCGACGGCGGAGCCGGCCTGGGTCTGTCGCAGACGGTCATCGACGGCGGTGCACTCCTCCTGGCGGCCCTGTTCCTGGCCTCCTGGCGCTTCGGGCTGCTGGACCGGATCGGGGCGGTGGGAATCATCGTCGTCGTCATCGCCGGGGCGGCCGTGGCCTGGTCGCAGATGGACACCCTCGTCGGCCCGGACCGCAACCTGGGTGCTGTCCTGCGGGTCGCGGGCGGGGTGTGCCTGGCCGTCGTCGGCATCCTGGTGTGGGTGGCCGCGGACAGCACCCCCTACAAGCTCATCTCCGGGCTCATCACCGGAGGGGCGCTCGTGGCGGGCATCGGCGTGGTCCTGGCGCCCCTGTGGCTGCGGACCAACCGGGCCCTGGCCGACACCCGCGCCGCCGAGATCCGCGAGGCCGAGCGCGCCGACATCGCCGCCCACCTGCACGACTCCGTCCTCCAGACCCTCACCCTCATCCGCAAGCGCGCCGACGAGCCCGAGACGGTGGCCCGCCTGGCCCGCTCCCAGGAGCGCGAGCTGCGCGCCTGGCTCTACACCGACCGCCCCGCGCCGGGCACCTCCGTGGCCGACGCCTTCACCGACCTGGCCGGTGAGATCGAGGACCGCTACGGCGTGGCCGTCGACGCCGTGTGCGTCGGCGACAGGGCCCCCGACCGTGACACCGAGGTCATCGTCGCCGCCGCCCGCGAGGCCCTGTCCAACGCGGTGCGCCACGGCTCCCCACCGGTCTCCCTCTACGTCGAGGCCGGCGAGAAGGGCCTGGAGGTGTTCGTGCGCGATCACGGCCCCGGCTTCGACCTCGACTCCATCGCCGAGGACCGCCACGGCGTGCGCGAGTCCATCATCGCCCGCATGGAGCGCCACGGCGGCAGCGCCCGGGTGCGCCGCATGTCCACCGGCACCGAGGTGGCGCTGACTCTCCCCGTGCGAGCCCACTGAGCCCGTCTATCGTTGAGCCCGTCCCACTCGATCCCACTCGATCCCACTCGGAGCCACTCGGAGCCACTCGGCCCGTGTTCCTTCATCACCCCCACGTCACTTCCAGGAAGACCCCATGGCTGACACGCCCGCCACCACCACAGACAACCAGCCGCCCGCCGAGGCGAGCGCGCCCCTGCGGGTCCTGGTCGTCGACGACCACGCCCTGGTCCGCTCCGGGGTGCGCTCCGAGCTGACCACCCATGCTCCAGACCTCGATGTCATCGCCGAGGCCGATGACGTCGAGGGCGCCATCGCCGCCGTCCACGCCCTGCGGCCCGACGTCGTCCTGCTCGACGTCCACCTGCCCGGCGGCAACGGCGGGGAGGGGCCGAGGTCGTCGCCTCCTGCCATGACGTCCACGAGACGCGCTTCCTGGCGCTGAGCGTCTCGGACGCCAGCGACGACGTCGTCGGCGTCATCCGGGCCGGCGCCCGCGGCTACGTCACCAAGGCGATCTCCACCGAGGACCTGGCCCAGGCCGTGCGGCGCGTGGCCGCCGGGGACGCCGCCTTCTCCCCGCGCCTGGCCGGATTCGTCCTGGACGCCTTCGGTGCCGGGGCCGGCGAGGTGGCCGTGGCCGACACCGAGCTCGACCGCCTCTCGACGCGCGAGCGGGAGGTCATGCGACTCATCGCCCGCGGCTACACCTATAAGGAGTGCGCCTCCGAGCTGTTCATCTCGGTCAAGACCGTCGAGACCCACGTCTCCGCGGTCCTGCGCAAGCTCCAGCTTTCCAACCGCAACGAGCTCACCCGCTGGGCCGTGGCCCGCCGCATCGTGTAGGGATCGACGTCGTCCCGGACTCGTCCCGGGAACGAGCAGGGGAGTACGCGATTGAGGAGAGACCCCGTCAGGTGACGGTCCGGCATCGCGTCCGGGTCCACACCGCCGCACTGTCCCGTCGCCGGCCCGATCCGTGGCAGGGATGCGGCACGTGAGCCAACCCCCGCAACCCTCCGCGAGCACCGCTCATCCCCACCCCGATCCTCTTCAACCGGCCTGCGAGCACCTGCGCGCAGGCGGGCTCGTCATTCTGCCCACGGACACCGTCTACGGCATCGGGTGCAACGCCGCCGACGCCGGGGCGGTTGAGCAGCTGCTGGCAGCCAAGGGGCGTGGACGCCAGATGCCGCCGCCGGTCCTCGTGGCCGACCCCGCCGACCTGACGGGGATCGTCGCCCAGGTGCCCGAGGCCGCCCACACCCTCATGGAGGCCTTCTGGCCGGGCGCGCTGACCCTCGTCCTCGACGCCGATGAGACCCTGACCTGGGACCTGGGGGAGACCGGCGGCACCCTCGCCGTGCGCATGCCCGCCCACGGGCTCGCCCTGAACCTCCTGCGACGCAGCGGCCCGCTGGCCGTCTCCTCCGCCAACCCCACCGGCGCACCGCCCGCCACCGACGCCGCCTCCGCCCGGGCCGCCTTCCCCGGACGGGTCTGGGATATCGAGGAGCTCACGCCGGGTACTGGAGGTGTCGGCGCGGTCGGGCGCGAGGACATCCTGCTGCTCAACGGCGGAGCCACCCCCGGCCCGGTTCCCTCCACCATCGTCACCCTCGCCGGGGCTCACGCCCGTGCCCCCCGGATCCTGCGCCAGGGGGTGCTGGCACGCGGCGACCTGGAACGAGTGGTCGGCGTCGCCCTGTCTGAACGGACGGCAGAGGCGGCGCACGACGGGACGGAGGCGGGTGCGTGAAGGTCTACCTCCTGGTCATGGCCATTGCCGCCGCGACCACCTACGTGGCCGTACCGATCATCCGGCACGTCGCCCTGGTGGGTAACGCGCTCACCCCCGTGCGGGCCCGCGACGTCCACTCCACGCCCATCCCCCGCCTGGGTGGCGTAGCCATGTTCTTCGGCCTGTTCTCCGCGATCTCCGTGGCCTCCACCATCCCCTACCTCTCCGACGTCATCGACTCCAGCGCCTGGGCGGTGGTCCTGGGGGCGGGACTGGTGTGCCTGCTCGGCGTCGTCGACGACCTGTGGGAGCTGGACTGGATGACCAAGCTCGCCGGCCAGATCCTGGCCGCCGGCGTCATGGCCTGGCAGGGCGTTCAGCTCCTCACCTTCCCCGTGGCGGGGCTGACGATCGGCTCCTCACGCCTGTCCCTCGTCTCCACCGTCATCGTCGTGGTGGCCGCCATCAACGCCGTCAACTTCGTCGACGGGCTCGATGGGCTGGCGGCCGGCATCATCGGGATCGGCTCGACCGCCTTCTTCCTGTACACCTACGTCCTCACCCGTGCCACGAGCCCGGGCTCCTACAGCTCCCTGGCCGCCACCATCGTGGCCGCGCTCATCGGCGTGTGCGTGGGCTTCCTGCCCCACAACTTCAACCCGGCCACCATCTTCATGGGCGACTCCGGGGCGATGCAGCTGGGGCTGGTCTCGGCGGCCTCCACCATCATCGTCACCGGGCAGATCGACCCGGGCAGCTTCGACGGCTCACGCGCCCTGCCCGCCTTCATGCCGATCCTCCTGCCGCTGGCGGTGCTCCTGCTGCCCCTGACCGACATGATCATGGCGATCGTGCGCCGGGCCAGGAAGGGACTGAGCCCCACTCACCCCGACCGCATGCACATGCACCATCGGCTCCTGGCCGCCGGGCACTCCCACCGCCGCGCGGTGCTGGTCATGTACCTGTGGGCGGCGGTCGCCTCCTTCCCCGTGGCCGCCATGGCCTTCTTCCCCTTGCCCTGGGTGCTGGCGGGGCTGGCCATCGCGGTGCTGTTCGCCTTCGTCCTCACCGTCGACCTGATGCCCGGGGTGCGCCACGGACTGCGCTCGGCGCTGCGCCGTCGCCAGGACCGTCAGGAGCAGCGGATCGTCATCTCCCGCAACGTCTCGGGAACCGGTGAGGTAACGCGCCCGGCCGAGGGGCAGGCGCCGCAGGGGATCGCCCTGTCGGCGTCGCCCGGACCCTCTGAAAGGACACGCCGGTGAGTGAGAAGACCCCCACGAACGCCCGCGCACTGCGCGAGGCCGCAGCCCGGCTGCGTCGGATTCTCATCGTGGCCGCCGTGGTCCTGGTGGTCGGCGAGGCCCTGTGGTGCCTCATCGGAGGTTCTCGTGGCACCGTGGTCCATCCGTTGGGGACGCTGATGTGCGCAGCGGGCTCGACGATGGTGCTGCTGGCAGCGACCTGGTGGTTCCTGGACCGTATGGTCCGCTCCGGCATGAGGGGCCTCGCGGCCTGGATAGCCGGTGGATACCTTGCGAAGGTGGCGGTCCTGGCCACGGCCCTCGTCGGTGGACGGTCCCTGGGACTCGACATCAGAGTGATTGGGGTCTCAGTCATCGCTGTGATCCTGGTGGGCATGTTCGCCGAGGCGACCGTCCTGTCACAGGCTCGAATCCTTGTGGTGGAGCCGAACAAGGATGATTCGGCGGACCGTCCCTGACCGGCGGGCAGGGGTGGGCGCAAGGCGTCGTGACTGTAGTGGGTCACGATGGGGCGTCTGGTTTGCTTCGTGAGACCCTGCTGAGGCGCTAGCATGGCCTGTGATCAGCAGGCCTGTCGGGCAGGCCTTGAAGCGTGAGAGACATCGGGAGGATCTCCTGTCCACCAACACCGTCACCGAGAACGGCACGGCAGCCGACGACGTCGCCGTGCCGCGGACGGCTGACGCCAAGCCGTTCGTCAAGCCGCTGTGGTACTGGGTGCTCCTGATCGTCCTGGTTGCGGTGATCGCGAAGACCGCGGTGCCCGCCCTCACCGTCGCGGAGGGCCATGAGCTTCAGAAGCCCGGTGCTGAGGACTTCTTCCCCGGCGCGATCTTCGGTGAGGGGACTCTCCTGGAGTTCAACCGGCTCACCCTCGTCCGCGTTGTCATGGCGGTTGCCCTGTGCCTGACGGCGGGAGCGGTCGCCAGCCGGATCAAGATCGTCCCCGGGCGCGGCCAGGCCCTGCTGGAGATCATCGCCGACTTCGTGCGCAGCAATGTGGCCTTCGCGCTTCTGGGCAACAAGAACGGCCGCCGCTTCGCCCCGCTGCTGGGAACCCTCTTCCTGGGCGTGCTCGCTATGAACCTCGCCGGCGTCATCCCCGGCCTCAACATCGCCGCCTCCTCGGTGGTGGCCGTCCCCATGGTGTTCGCCGCCCTGACCTACGTCACCTTCATCGGCGCTGGCATCAGGGAGCAGGGGGTCGGGCACTTCCTCGCCTCCCAGCTCTTCCCGCCGGGCCTGCCCAAGGTGATGTACCTGCTCATCACCCCCATCGAGTTCCTCTCGAACTTCATTGTGCGACCGGTGACGCTCACCCTGCGTCTGCTGTGCAACATGGTCTCGGGGCACATGCTGCTCGGCATGACCTTCTTCGGCACCACCAGCCTGCTCCTGCATCTTCAGGCATCCTCGACGATCAGCCTCCTGACCGGCGCGGCCATGATCGTGATGACCCTGTTCGAGATTTTCGTCGCGGTCCTGCAGGCCTACATCTTCACCATCCTCAGTGCCGTCTACATCAAGCTCTCCATCGAGGCCCACTAGACGCCACGGTGCGTCGCCTCAAGCCTCTTTCCACCGCCCCCACCTGCGCCATCCGGCGCCAGAAAGAAGGAACCACATATGACCTCCGCTGCTTTCGCATACGTCGGCTACGGCCTGGCCACGCTCGGCCCGGGCATCGGCATCGGCATCATGGTCGGCAAGACCCAGGAGGGTACGGCCCGTCAGCCCGAGGTGGCCGGGCGCCTGTTCGCCAACATGATCATCGGTGCGGGCATGGTCGAGGCCCTGGCCCTCATCGGCTTCGTTATCCCGTTCGTTGTCAAGTGATGCTTCCCCTGGCCAACGAGGGCGGGCAGGGCGGAGGCACGGCCTTCATCCTGCCCCACGCCCATGAGATCTTCTGGGCTGCGGTCGTCCTCCTGCTCATCCTCCTGGTGGTGGGCCGCTACGCCCTGCCCCGGCTCTACGCCGTCCTGGACGAGCGCGCCCGGCGCATCCAGGAGGGCCTCGACCTGGCCGACAAGGCCAAGCAGGACCAGGCCGACGCCGAGAAGCGCGCCGCCCGGCTCGTGGACGAGGCCCGCCGAGAGGCCGCCCGCATCCGTGACAACGCCCAGGGCGAGGCCAAGGAGATCGTCGCCAAGGCCCGCGACGACGCCCAGGCGGAGGCCGCAGGCATCGTCGAGGGTGCTCAGCGTCAGATCCTGGCTGAGAAGCAGGCCGCACAGATCTCTCTGCGCACCGACGTCGGCATGCTCGCCTCCACCCTGGCCGAGCGCATCGTCGGTGAGCACCTGAGCGACACCGCCCTGTCCGAGCGGGTCATCGACCGCTTCCTCGACGAGCTCGAGACCATGGAGCCGGTCGAGGGACTCGATGTCGGCGTCGACTCCACTGCGGAGGCGGCGCAGTGAGAACAGGAACGTCCGCGACCCGCGAGACCGTGAGCCAGGCCTGGAGCCCGGTGCTCACGGCCGCGGGCGTCGAGGGCCAGGAGCTGGGTCGTCAGATCCTCGCCCTCGCCCACCAGGTCGCCGTTCACTCGCTGCCCGGTCCGCTGACTGACCCGGGCCGCGAGGCCGAGGACAAGGTGGCCCTGGCCCGCCGGCTCTTCACCGGCACCGTGGACGAGCGCGTCGTCGACCTGCTCAGCGCCATGGTCCGCGGCCGCTGGTCCAAGGCCGTCGACCTGGTCTCCGCCCTCCACGACCTGGGCATCGAGGCGATCCTCGCCGGCGCCCACGCGGACGGCTCGGCGGAGGAGATCGAGCAGCAGCTCTTCGAGGTCCACGAGCAGATCGCAGACGACCGCGAGCTGCGTGAGGCCCTGACCCCATCGCGCCGTACCAGCACCGAGGCCCGGACCCGCCTGGCCGAGTCCGTCTTCGCCCCCCACATCAGTGCCCCCGCCATGAGCCTGGTGAGCTGGTGCGTGCGGCACCACGCCGAGGGCGGCCCGCTGCGCAACCTGCGCCGCGTCGTCGAGCTGGCCGCTGAGATGCGCCAGCGCACCATCGTCGACGTCGTCACCGCCATCCCCATGACCTCGGCCCGGAGGAGCGCCTGCGCACCATCCTGGAGCGCAGGCTGGATACCAGGATCGACCTCAACTGCGAGGTCGACTCCGCGGTCATCGGCGGAGCACGCATCTCGACGAGGAACTACGTCATGGACCGCACCGTGCGCAGCGCCGTCGCCGAGCTGCGCGCCCGTCTGGCGGGCTAGCCCACCGGCTCCCGCCGACCCCACAACTTCACCACCCCGCCGTCGTCGCTCACTCCCAGCGCCGCCGGCCCCCAGAACGCAACCAGCAAGGAGACGAGATGGCAGAGCTGACCATCAGGCCCGAGGAGATCCGCTCGGCCCTGAACGAGTTCGCCGAGTCCTACAAGCCCGCCGAGGTCGCGGCCGAGGAGGTCGGGCACGTCGTCTTCGCCGCTGACGGCATCGCGCACGTCGAGGGCCTGCCCGGCGTCATGGCCAACGAGCTGCTCACCTTCGAGGACGGTACCGCAGGCCTGGCCATGAACCTTGAGGAGCGCAGGATCGGCGTCGTCGTCCTGGGATCCTTCGACGGCATCGACGAGGGCCAGGTCGTGCGCCGCACCGGCGAGGTCCTCTCCGTGCCCGTGGGCGACGCCTACCTGGGCCGCGTCGTCGACCCGCTGGGCCGGCCCATCGACGGCCTGGGCGAGATCGACGCCGAGAGCCGCCGCGCCCTGGAGCTTCAGGCCCCCGGCGTCATGGCCCTGCAAGTCCGTCCACGAGCCCTCCAGACCGGGCTCAAGGCCATCGACTCGATGATCCCGATCGGCCGCGGCCAGCGCCAGCTCATCATCGGCGATCGCCAGACCGGCAAGACCGCCATCGCCCTGGACACCATCCTCAACCAGAAGGACGCCTGGGAGTCCGGCGACCCGAGCAAGCAGGTGCGCTGCATCTACGTGGCCACCGGCCAGAAGGGCTCCACCATCGCCGCCGTGCGCGCCACCCTGGAGGAGCGCGGCGCCCTGGAGTACACCACCATCGTGGCCTCCCCGGCCTCCGACCCGGCCGGCTTCAAGTACCTGTCGCCCTACACGGGCTCGGCCATCGGCCAGCACTGGATGTACCAGGGCAAGCACGTCCTCATCGTCTTCGACGACCTGTCCAAGCAGGCCGAGGCCTACCGCGCCGTCTCCCTGCTGCTGCGCCGTCCGCCGGGCCGCGAGGCCTACCCCGGTGACGTCTTCTACCTCCACTCGCGCCTGCTGGAGCGCTGCTCCAAGCTCTCCGACGAGCTGGGGGCGGGCTCCATGACCGGGCTGCCGATCATCGAGACCAAGGCCAACGACGTCTCGGCCTACATCCCCACCAACGTCATCTCCATCACCGACGGACAGATCTTCCTCCAGTCCGACCTGTTCAACGCCGACCAGCGCCCCGCCGTCGACGTCGGCATCTCCGTGTCCCGCGTGGGCGGCGCCGCCCAGGTCAAGGCCATGAAGAAGGTCGCCGGAACCCTCAAGATCACCCTGGCCCAGTACCGCTCCATGCAGGCCTTCGCCATGTTCGCCTCCGACCTGGACGCCGCCACCCGCGCCCAGCTCACCCGCGGTGAGCGCCTCATGGAGCTGCTCAAGCAGCCCCAGTACACGCCCTACCCGGTGGCCGAGCAGGTCGCCAGCGTCTGGGCCGGCACCAAGGGCTACCTCGACGACATCGACGTCTCCGACGTCCTGCCCTTCGAGGCCGCCTTCCTGGACCACCTGCGGCGCAACACCGACATCCTCGACACCATCGAGTCCACCGGGCAGCTCACCGACGAGACCGAGGAGGCCCTGGTCAAGGCCGTCGAGGCCTTCCGGCGCACCTTCGCCTCCGGTGAGCAGATGCTGGGCGCCCAGGTCGCCGAGCCCGAGGAGGAGCCCGCCGCCGAGAGGACCACCGAGCAGCTCGTGGTCAAGAGGGGCTGACGTGGCAGGAAACCAGCGCGTCTACAAGCAGCGCATTCGATCGACCCAGACCCTCCAGAAGGTGTTCCGGGCGATGGAGCTCATCGCCTCGTCCCGGATCGGGCAGGCGCGCCGCAACGCGCAGGAGGCCTCGCCCTACGATCACGCCCTGAGCCAGGCGGTGGCCGCGCTGGGGACATACTCCCGCTTCGAGCACCCCATCACCCAGGAGCGCACCGACACCAAGCGCGTGGCGATCCTCGTGGTCACCTCCGACCGCGGCATGGCCGGCGCCTACTCGGCCACCATCCTGCGCGAGACTGGCCGCCTCATCGAGGAGCTGGTCAAGGACGGCAAGGAGCCGGTCATCTTCACCTTCGGCCGGCGCGCCCAGAGCTACTTCAGCTTCCGGGGCACGCCGATCGAGTTCTCCTGGACCGGGCAGTCGGACCGCCCCAGCGACGAGGCCATCGAGGAGGTGGCCACCACCCTGCTGGACTACTTCCTCCAGCCGGCCGAGGTCGGTGGCGTCGCCGAGGTCCACATCGTCTTCACCCGCTACGTCTCGATGGTCTCCCAGGTTCCCGAGGTGCGTCGCATGCTGCCGCTCAAGGTGGTCGACGTCGAAGGGGCCGGTGAGCTCGACGACGCCGGCAACGAGGCCCTGGAGAAGGAGCTGGTGGCCAAAGCACGGCAGTTCCATGCCGCTCTACGAGTTCGAGCCCGGGCCCTCCGAGGTGCTCGACGCCCTCCTGACCCGCTACATGGGCTCGCGCATCCGCAACGCCCTGCTGCAGTCGGCCGCCTCCGAGCTGGCCAGCCGCCAGCAGGCCATGCACACGGCCACGGACAACGCCGAGGACCTCATCATCACCTACACCCGCCTGGCCAACGCGGCCCGCCAGGGCGACATCACCCAGGAGATCACTGAGATCGTCTCGGGTGCCGACGCCCTGGGGACCGAATAGGCCGGGCAGCCCGACGTCGTCGAGAACCCCACACAGACTCACCTCACCGAGCAGGACCCCTCTCAGCTCTGGAAGATACGGAAGAACGCACATGGCTGACACCACCACCCCCGGGACGGGACGCATCACCCGCATCATCGGCGCCGTCGTCGACGTCGAGTTCCCGCCTGATGCGATCCCGGCGATGTACAACGCCCTCAAAGGTGACCGTCCAGGCCACCAGCGCCGGCGAGGAGCCCCACGAGATCACCCTGGAGGTCGCCCAGCACCTGGGTGACAACATCGTGCGCACGATCTCCCTCAAGCCCACCGACGGCCTCGTGCGCGGCACGCAGGTGCGCGACACCGGCGCGCCGATCGCCGTGCCCGTGGGCGACGTGACCAGGGGCACGTCTTCAACGTCACCGGTGACGTCCTCAACCTCGGCCCCGGCGAGCAGCTGGAGGTCACCGAGCGCTGGCCCATCCACCGCCAGCCCCCGGCCTTCGACCAGCTCGAGTCCAAGGAGCAGATGTTCGAGACCGGCATCAAGGTCATCGACCTGCTCACCCCTTACGTGCAGGGGCGGCAAGATCGGCCTGTTCGGCGGCGCCGGCGTGGGCAAGACCGTCCTCATCCAGGAGATGATCCAGCGCGTGGCCCAGAACCACGGCGGTGTCTCCGTGTTCGCCGGCGTGGGGAGCGCACCCGTGAGGGCAACGACCTCATCGTCGAGATGGACGAGGCCGGCGTGTTCGACAAGACCGCCCTGGTCTTCGGCCAGATGGACGAGCCGCCGGGCACGCGTCTGCGCGTGGCCCCTGTCCGCCCTGACGATGGCCGAGTACTTCCGCGACGTCCAGCACCAGGACGTGCTGCTGTTCATCGACAACATCTTCCGCTTCACCCAGGCCGGCTCCGAGGTCTCCACACTGCTGGGGCGCATGCCCTCGGCCGTGGGCTACCAGCCCAACCTGGCCGACGAGATGGGCCAGCTCCAGGAGCGCATCACCTCCGCCGGCGGCCACTCCATCACCTCCCTGCAGGCGATTTACGTGCCCGCCGACGACTACACCGACCCGGCGCCGGCCACGACCTTCGCCCACCTGGACGCCACCACCGAGCTCCAGCCGTGAGATCGCCTCGCGAGGCATCTACCCGGCCGTGGACCCGCTGACCTCCACCTCGCGCCTGCTGGCCCCCGGCTACGTGGGCCAGGAGCACTACGACGTCGCCACCCGCGTGAAAGTCCATCCTCCAGAAGAACAAGGAGCTTCAGGACATCATCGCGATCCTCGGCGTCGACGAGCTCGGCGAGGAGGACAAGGTGACGGTCGCCCGCGCCCGCCGTATCGAGCAGTTCCTGTCCCAGAACACCTACATGGCGGAGAAGTTCACCGGCGTGGCCGGCTCCACCGTGCCGCTGTCGGAGACCATCGAGGCCTTCCGCCGCATCTGTGACGGCGAGTACGATGACCTGCCGGAGCAGGCCTTCTTCAACATCGGTGGGATTGAGGACCTGGAGCGTCGCGCCGCCGAGCTCAAGGCCTGAGTCGTTAGGATCCGGGCAGAGCCGGGCGCAGGAAAGGAGGGGGACATGGCCTTTACATGTTGAGGTGGTCTCGCCGGCGGGCGAGGCCTGGACCGGTGAGGCGGCGCAGGTCTCCGTGCCCCTGATCAACGGGGAGCTGGGGGTCCTGCCAGGACGTCAGCCCCTCCTTGCGGTCCTGGGATCCGGTCCGGTGCGACTGAGTCCCATCGACGGCGAGATGCGCAGTATCGAGGTGTCCGGCGGCTTCTGCTCCGTGGACCACGACGTCATCACGATCGCCGCCGACCATGTGAAGCAGGGCACGGAGGCCTGAGGCATGGGGCAGCACGTGTGGATGATCGTGGCGCTCGCCGTCATCGTCCTCGTGCTGCTGATCGGTGGGTTCCTGGCCCGCCTGCGCTATCTGGCCGGACAGGTCGGCTCCTTCGAGTGCGCCCTGCGTCCACGTGGGGCGCAGCGCTGGCTGAGCGGGGTCGCCTCCTTCCGGCTCGACTCCCTGGAGTGGTACCGCCTCGTGTCCTTCTCCACCAGGCCGTCGCGCTCATGGAGCCGCTTGAACCTGGAGCTCTCCGAGGTACGGCGCCGCCGGGAGCAGGGGCGCGTCGTCGAGGTGCACTGCGTGGATGCCACCCGCAGCCCCGAGGGCTTCGACCTGGCCATGATGGAGGAGTCCCACTCGGCGCTGGTCGCCTGGGTGGAGTCCGCCTCCCCCGAGCAGCCCAGGCTCTACTGACTGATCCTGGCCCGGACTCGGTGACGTTTACGGCGGTTGGCTCCCCATGGGTGACACGATGCTCAGGCCCGCCGGCCCCGGCATCGCTCCGGGCCTGGCCCGCCCCGCTAGGGTGGTCGGGTGCGCCTCGTTATTGCCTCCTGCTCCGTCGACTACTCCGGCCGCCTGGACGCCCACCTGCCCCGGGCCACCCGCGTGCTCATGCTCAAGGCCGACGGCTCGGTCCTCATCCACTCCGACGGCGGCTCCTACAAGCCCCTGAACTGGATGAGCGCCCCGGCCCGCCTGGTCGTCACCGAGCCGGACGAGGAGGCCGCCGCCGACGGCGTGCGGGAGGTCTGGGAGGTCAGCGCCACCAAGACCGACGACCGCCTCGTCATCCGCGTCTTCGAGACCATCTCTGACGTGAGCCACGAGCTGGGTGTGGACCCCGGGCTCACCAAGGACGGCGTCGAGACCCACCTCCAGGAGCTCCTGGCCGAGCAGATCGAGGTCCTGGGCGCCGGCTACCGCCTGGTGCGCCGCGAGTTCCCAACCGCCATCGGCCCGGTCGACATCATGGCCAAGGACGCCGAGGGCCGCTCCGTGGCCGTGGAGATCAAGCGCGTCGGCGGGATCGACGGCGTCGAACAGCTCACCCGCTACCTCGAGCTGCTGGACCGCGACCCGCTGCTGACCCCCGTCCAGGGCGTCTTCGCCGCTCAGACGATCAAGCCGCAGGCCCGCGTCCTGGCCGAGGACCGCGGCATCCGCTGCGTCACCCTCGACTACGACGCCATGCGCGGGCATGGACGACCCGAGCTCCCGCCTGTTCTGAGGAGGCCGCCGTGCCCGCCGCCCGCGCCTCCTCCGCGCCGCTGCCGACCGAGGTGAGCCTGGCCCGCATTATCTCCCAGGGCCTCATCCCGGCCACCGCCGCCCCTGACATCGTCGCGGCAGTCAGCCGCCAGCTCGCCATCCAGGGACAGCAGGTCTCCGCCGTCCCCCACGCCTTGCTCGTGCGTGCCCCGCAGGCCACTCCGGTCGACGTCGAGTCCGCCTTCGCGCGAGGCGACCTGGTGCGCTCCTGGCCCATGCGCGGCACCGTCCACATCACCACTGCCGCCGACCACCACTGGCTGCGGGCCGCCCTCATGCACCGCACCGACGCCTGGGTCCGGCGCAGCGAGGCCGACTACGGCGTCGATACCGCTCTGTGCGAGCGCGCCGCCGAGGTGGCCCTGAGCCTCATCGATGACCAGGGCGCGCTGACGCGTTCGGTGCTCCTGGCGGCCTGGCAGGAGGCCGGCCTCATGGAGGCCTTCCGCGGTGAGGACGTCTCGGCCTACCGGCGCCGCCACCTCCTGGTGCGTCTCCAGCGTGAGGGGATCCTTGTCCAGGGGCCACGGTCCGGCAACGAGCACCTCGTCATGGACGCCCGTTCCCTCCCCGACGCCGATTCCGGGCCCGCAGGGGCCGACGTCGCCCACGGAGGGGCCGGCCACCGCGCTGCCTGCGCGCACATCGCCCACCGCTACGCGACCAGCCATGGCCCGGTCGGCGCCGAGGACCTGGCCCGCTGGACCACACTGCCCAAGACGCAGGCCGCCCGCGCCCTGGAGGACGCCATCGAGCTGGGGGAGGAGCAGGCCCCGGCCGCGGCTGAGGGCGCCGACGAGCCGGCCGGAGCCCGTGTCCCGCTGGTGCGGGCGGTCGCCGAGGGCGGGGCCCGCGGAGGCTTGCGGGCGCTCGGCCCCGGCGAGTCGGTCCCGAAGGCCGGCCTGCTCTACATGCGCGCCGACCTGCCCGACCTCCTGTCCGCCCACCGCGGCGCCGCGCAGGCCACGCACTTCCTGGGCTCCTTCGACGAGCTGCACGTGGGCTACAAGGACCGCTCCTGCCTCACCGATGACGACGGCGAACGCCTCATCTGCCCGGCGAGCAACGGCATGTTCCGCCCGATCCTGGTGGACCGTGGCCGTCTCGTCGCCGTGCGGCCGGTCGGTGAGGGCCTGCTGTGGAAGGGCGGGGCGGCGCCGTCGGCCCGCGTGGAGCGCGACGTCAACCGAGCCGTCACCCGCATGGAGCGGCGCCTGGCCGGGTGACCGAAGCGGAACCGGCTTTTCGCCCGCGCAGTGTGGGGGAGAAGACGCTCCGAAGGAGGTTGTCTGATGTCTGGAGTAGTGACAGAATCCGACTCATGAGCAACGAAGCCATGCAGGTCCGCGCACTTCGGGGTCGCGTCGTCACCCCCGACCACATCATCGACGATGGGGCGGTCGTCCTGTCCGGATCCCACATCGCGTGGGTCGGGCCCGCTGACCAGGCCGCCCGGGCCGGCTTCGGAGACGTCGTCGAGCAGGCGCAGACTGCACCCGAGGGCGGTTATCTTCTGCCGGGACTGGTGGACGTCCACTGCCACGGCGGCGGTGGCGAGTCCTTCCCCAACGCCGAGTCCGCCGAGCAGGCGATGGTCTCCGTGCTCGAGCACCGCCGCTTCGGCACCACCTCGCTGGTGGCATCCTGCGTGACGGCCGCTCCCGACGTCCTGCGTGCGCGCACCCGGGTCCTGGCGGGGCTGTGCGAGGACGGCGAGCTCGCCGGCATCCACTTCGAGGGGCCCTTCGTCTCGGTGGAGCGCTGCGGCGCCCAGGACCCCACCCATCATCGACCCCGACGCCGCCCTGACCCGTGAGCTCATCGAGCTCGGCGGCGGGTACGTCGTCACCATGACGATCGCCCCGGAGAAGCCCGGCATCACCGGCGACGACGGCGTCAACGCGGCCCTCATCGAGGGCGGGGCGCTGCCCTCCTTCGGGCACACCGACTCCGAGGCGGCCCCCGTGCGCGCCGCCCTGGCCGATGCCGCCGCCCGTATCGCCGAGCGTCTCGAGGCCGGCAACCCGGTCCGCGCCCCGCGCTCGACAGCCACCCACCTGTTCAACGGCATGCGCCCCATGCACCACCGCACGCCCGGGCCCGTGCCCGAGTTCCTGGCGGCCGCCCAGCGCGGCGAGTGCGTCCTGGAGATGATCGGCGACGGCGTGCACCTCAGCCCCGCTATCGTCCTGGACATGTTCGAGACCCTGGGGCGTGACAACGTCGTCCTGGTCACCGACGCCATGGCGGCGGCCGGCATAGCTGACGGCGACTACGTGCTTGGTTCCCAGTCGGTCACCGTGGCCGACGGCGTCGCCCGCCTCACCGAGGGCGGCGCGATCGCCGGTGGGACCGCCCACCTCATCGACGTCGTGCGCACCACCTGGCACGGGGGAGTCGACCTGGTCGACGCCGTCTACGCCGCCAGCGTCCAGGGCGCGCAGATCCTTGGTGACTCGTCCGTGGGGGCCCTGAGGGCGGGCCTGTGGGCCGACGTCGTCGTCACCAACGCGGATCTGCGGCCCGTCACCGTGCTGCGCCGCGGAGAGGCGGTGGAACCGGCCTCCTGACCCTCCCGTACCACCGGCCCATGCGGGCCCCAGCAGACTCTTGTCATGTGGGAGCCGTTCGCCCCGACCTGAACCGCCAGGTCGGGGCGAACGTGTGGCGCGGAGTGGGGCTGCGTGCCTAGCCCGGCAGGCCCAGGAGGCGTCGGGTGTAGATGGCCTGACCGGAGTGCTGAGCGGCGTCGTCGACGACTGAGGCCAGGCGCACGGCCCGGGTGACGGGCGGGTCCCAGGACTCGTCGATGACGTCGTCGAGTGACTCCGGCGTGAGGGATCGCAGGTAGCTGGTGGCCAGGGCGTAGGCGTCATCCAGGTAGGCGAAGAGGATGCTGAGATCGCCGACGACGACCTGGGCGGCCTGCTCGGGTGTGTGGCGCCAGTCCTCAGTGTCGTCGGGCAGGGGCAGGGCGAAGCGCTCGCGGTGGCCGCCGGTGACCCAGACGGGCTCGACGCCACGCCAGGGCGCGACCTGGATGTCGAGCTCGCGGGCCGTGTGCCAGGCCAGCCAGGTCAGCGAGTCGATGCGGGGCGCCAGGTCTGGGGCGGGCCGGGTGTTGGCCTGCGCGAGCGTGACGCCGTCGAAGGCGCGGTCGAAGCGCTCACGGGACCGGGATAGGACGTCAATGAGCATCTCAAGAGTCGTCATGATGCCAGGCTACGCCTCTGCCGACCATTGCTTGCAATTTCAGTGACTCTTGCTGTGGCTAGGGTGCGGCAAGAGAAGAAAAAGTGAATACCCGTGGGGTCGACATAGGCGGGTAGAAATACTGTGTGCCTGGGTGGGATGACGGTCTCTATCCGTTGAAGCTTACGGCTCCGATGCTTGACATGAACGTCAGGTCGTCGGCATTGTGCCAGTATTCAATGAACTTACCGTCCTTGAATCGTAAGATGTCGATTGCCGAGAAGCGGACCCTGGTTCCTGGTTCTGCTGTTGCGCCTGGAAAACCTCCAGCGTATTGGCCTTCGCCGATCCATCTGGCTGCAAGCAAGTCGCCTTGGATGATCGGATCGATTTCGATACTGAAAGTGATGGGGGTGAAGAGGGTGCGGCTACTGGTGATCATCTTCCGGACTCCGTCGCGACCTGAGTAGTCCTCGCCAGATTCTTCGTTGGTGGGATGGAAGTGAAAATCAGGAGAGATGATCTCGTCAATGAGATCCATCTCGCCGTTCCATGCTCGGATCCACTTGTCGTACAGTTCGGTTGCCTGTGTCATGAGTGCCTCAATGCTAGGTTGTTCGGTGAAGCGATGTATGTCATGTTACCAGTGTGGACGTTACTCGTCTCTGTTGTGCCACCGCGATTATTTCGCGCAACGAGAAATTTTCTGTTGTTCGTCACTGGTTTGTTGTTCGACCGTGGGTGACGTAATTTGTGATGCATTCCTGTCAGAGGTTGAGGATTTGTGGGCGTTCAAGGGGTTGATTCACTTTTCTTTGTGAATGCGGCGCTCATTGGTGGCTCGTGCCCTGTGTTGCAGACGAGGTTTGCAAGAGGGTGTTCAGGTTGGCTGACATGGTTTAAAACCTGGGCAGAGGTCCACGATCTCCGCCAGGAGGCTCCAGCCCGATGTGTGGGCAGAGTTATTCAATCCGCATTGCGGGGGAATCCTCCCGGGAAGGGGGTGGTGTTGCTGAACTTCAGTGGTTCTGGTGTGACGCCGCAGGAAGCGAGTTCCTGCTCCAGGCCGGCAGTGCGCTCAGGCGAAGACGACGGTGCGGTGCCCGTTGAGCAGCACCCGGTGCTCGGTGTGCCAGCGCACCGCCTGCGCCAGCACCCGGCGCTCGACGTCCTGCCCCTTGGCCTGCAGCACGGACACCGAGTCCTCGTGCCCGGCCCGCGTCACGTCCTGCTCGATGATCGGCCCCTCATCCAGGTCCGCCGTCACGTAGTGCGCCGTCGCCCCGATGAGCTTGACCCCGCGCTCGTGCGCCTGGGCGTAAGGGCGCGCCCCCTTGAAGGACGGCAGGAACGAGTGGTGAATGTTGATGACGCCCCCGTGCAGCCGCTCGCACAGGGCGGGGGAGAGGATCTGCATGTAGCGGGCCAGCACCACCAGCTCGACGTCGAGGGAGTCCACCAGCCCCAGCAGCTCGGCCTCGGCGGCCTCCTTGGTCTCCTTGGTGACCGGGATGTGGTGGAAGGGCACCCCGTAGAACTCGGCAACATCCCGCAGCGTCTCGTGGTTGCCTACCACGCCGACGACGTCGACCGGCAGTCCCTGGCTGCGGGCCCTGAAGAGCAGGTCGGTCAGGCAGTGCCCCTCCTTGGAGACCATGATGAGGGTGCGCATCGCGCGCCCCACCTCATCGAGGCTCCACTCCATCTCGTACTCGCCCGCCAGCTCGGCCAGGTCCTTCTCCAACTCCTCGCGCGGCACGGTGGTGAGTACCTGGACCCGCATGAAGAACAGGCCGGTGGAGGAGTCCCCGAACTGCTTGGACTCGGTGATGTTCCCGCCGCGGCGCGCCAGCGTACCGGTGACCGCGTGGACGATCCCCGGGCGGTCGGGGCAGGACAGGGACAGGACCAGGTGGGCGGCGGAGTCGGTGTGCACCGTGGAATGAGCCATGGCCTCAGCCTAACCGGGACCGGCCCCCGCCGTAGAAACGGCTCAGGTGCCGGTCCCGAGAGGCCGTACTCCTTGGCTTCCCGTGCCGACTCAGCCCTGACGGGCCTTGAGGCGAGGGTTCTTCTTGTTGATGACGTAGGTGTGACCGCGGCGTCGGACCACCTTGGACCCCGGCTGCTTGGCCAGGGACCGGATCGAGGCACGAACCTTCATGCCGGCTCCTTTCCTTCTTCGTGTCCAGTGATGGCGGTGAGAGAACGAGGGGGCAGGGCGGTGGCGCCCCGCCTGTGCACCTACCGCTTGCGCTTGCCGTAGCGGCGCTCGAACTTCTCCACCCGGCCGGCCGTGTCCAGGATCTTGCCCTGGCCGGTCCAGAACGGGTGCGAGGCGCTGGAGACCTCGACGTCGTAGACCGGGTAGGTGTTGCCGTCCTCCCACTCGATGGTCTCCGACGACGTCAGGGTCGAACGGGTCAGGAAGGCGAAGTCGGCGGACTTGTCGCGAAAGACGATGGGCTGGTAGCTGGGGTGGATCCCAGGACGCATACGAGCTCCTTGGATGGGTGGATGTGAGAACTGACGTGGTGAACGGGTGCCGGAGGCGGCGCTGCGAGGGGGGCGGCTACGACTCGTCGCGCCGCAAGCCCCGGCGGACGCGGGCCCGCAGGCCCCGTCCCGCCCGCGCCCGCCTACCAGGAGGACTTGACGATGCCCGGCAGCTCGCCGCGCAGCGCCATCTCGCGGAAACGCACCCGCGAGGTCCCGGTGATGCGCAGGTGGCCACGCGGGCGGCCGTCCACCGCGTCGCGCCGACGCAGGCGGGTGGGGGAGGCGTCACGGGGCAGCGCGTGCAGCGCCGCCATCGCCTCATCGCGCTCGTCCTGGCTCAGGTGAGGGTTGACCGAGGTCCGCTTGAGCTCGGCGCGGCGCTCGGCGTAGCGCTCCACCACCTGCTGGCGCCGCAGCTCGGCGGCGATCTTGGACTTCTTGGCCATCAGCGCGACTCCTTGTACTCCACGTGCCGGCGCACCACCGGATCGAACTTGCGCAGCACCAGCCGGTCGGGGGTGTTGCGGCGGTTCTTACGGGTCACGTAGGTGTGGCCCGTGCCCGCGGTCGAGACCATCTTGATGATCGGCCGCAGGTCCTTGCCTCCCTTGGCACCGCTCATGACAGCTTCTCCCCTCGGGCGAGCATCTGAGCCACGACGACGTCGATGCCCAGCTTGTCGATGGTGCGGATGCCCTTGGCGGACACCGTCAGGCGCACGGTGCGGCCCAGCGACGGCACCCAGTAGCGCTTGCGCTGCAGGTTGGGATCCCAACGCCGGGGCGTGCGCTTGTGGGAGTGAGAGACGGACCGGCCGAAGACAGGCCGGGCCCCCGTGACTTGGCAGTAGGTGGTCATGACGAGCATGATATAAGAATGATTCTCAGTTTCGTCAACTCTGCTGGAGGACCTCGTGACCGATCCCTCGGATGACTTTGCCGGCGACCTCGCTGACATCCCCGGCTCCCCGGCCCCGGCCGACGGCCGGCACACCCTGGCCGTCATCGGCGCCGTTGACCCCGCGCTGCTGGACCTGGTCGACCTCGCTCTGGCCGGCCAGGACGCCGTCGTCATCCGCGCCGGGCTCCACTTCGCCACCGACGACGAGGCCGACAGCAGCGCCACCGACGACGACCTGGTCCGGCTCGTCAGCCACAGCTCGGCCGACGGCTTCGACGACGAACCGGTCCGGCTCGATGTCCCCATGCCCTCCACCTGCCCCACCTGCTCCCTGCGGGAGGTCCTGGCCGCCGTCGCCCAGGACCGCGCCGCCCAGGAGCCGGGCGGTACCACCGTCATCCTCCTGCCGGCGGCCATCGAGCTCGCCCACCTCCTGCCCGGCCTGGCCGAGGAGCTCGCCGGCACCGGCGTGAGGCTGGCCGGAGCCGCCCACGTCCTGGACGCCACGACCGCCCTGGACGAGCTCCTCGAGCACCGCCTGCTGAGCGCCTTCCCCGGCGACTCCCGCTGCACGGGCGCCGTCCACCTGACCAACCTGGGCTACGCCGACCTCATCCTGGCCCTGGGACGCGACGAGGATCCCGCCGGGGCCGACCTCATCGAGCACCTGCGCCCCCACGACGCCCTCCTGCTCCCGGGACTCGACGCGCCCCTCCTGGAGACCCTCACCGCCCTCACCCACGACGCCGCCGCCTCCTGAACCGCATCCACCCCGCCACCACCAGCGCCTGGGGCGGCCCCTGACGAGCACGGCGTGTGGACCCTCGACCTCAGCGCCTCCCTGCCCTTCCACCCCGGGCGCCTGCGCGCCCTCGTCGTCGAGCTGGCCGGTCAGGGCCTGTGCGCTCGCGGCTGCTTCTGGCTGCCCAGCCGCCCCGGCCGTGTCTGCACCTGGGAGGTCGCCGGAGGCGCCGTGAGCGTCGGCGACGCCGGAACCTGGGCGGAGGTCCCGGCCGCCCCCTCCGGTGCCGGTGACGGCGTGGCCGGCGAGCCCCGCTGCCACCTCGTGGTCACCGGTGTCGGCGATGAGGGGATGCGCGAGCAGGTGCGCCGCGCCTTCACCCGGATCCTCCTGCGGCCAGAGGAGATGGCCCAGGCCCTGGCCTGGATCGGTGCCGACGACGGCCTGGGCGACTGGTTCGGGCAGGAGAGCCAGGAGGGCTGAGCGTCCGCCCCGGTGGCGCGAGCCCCACCCAGAGGCGGCGTGGGGAGAGCGCGGGGGACGGCACGGCTCCGCCCCGGCACGGTAGGGTGTTCCTGTCGCGACTGGCGCCGGGTGGATCACCACCGGGGAGCGGCACGAACACGACTCCGGGGTCGCCCGCCTGGGCCACGGATCGCCCACCAGTGCGCGCACGCCGCCCGCTTCACCGCGGCGTGCGCCCCACACCTGAGGAGAGACATGACCGCGCAAGCCGTCACCCCGTCCCTGAACCAGCCGCTGGCCGAGCTCGACCCGGACATCGCCGAGGTCCTCACCGGTGAGCTCGCCCGCCAGCGCGAGACCCTGGAGATGATCGCCTCGGAGAACTTCGTTCCCCGGGCCGTCCTGGAGTGTCAGGGGCTCGGTCCTGACCAACAAGTACGCGGAGGGCTACACGGGTCGCCGCTACTACGGAGGCTGCGAGGTCGTCGACGTCGCCGAGTCCCTGGCCATCGAGCGCGCCAAGGCCGTCTTCGACGCCGAGTGGGCCAATGTCCAGCCCCACTCCGGGGCCCAGGCCAACGCCGCCGTCCTCCACGCCCTGGCCACCCCCGGCGACACCCTCCTGGGCCTGTCCCTGGCCCACGGCGGACACCTCACCCACGGCATGAAGATCAACTTCTCCGGCAAGAACTACAACGCCACCGCCTACGGCGTGGACGAGACCACCATGCGCATCGAGATGGACCAGGTGCGCGAGGCCGCCCTGCGCGAGCGCCCCACGGTCATCATCGCCGGCTGGTCCGCTCTACCCCGCCACCTCGACTTCGCCGCCTTCCGCTCCATCGCCGACGAGGTCGGCGCCGCCCTATGGGTGGACATGGCCCACTTCGCCGGGCTCGTCGCCGCCGGCCTGCACCCCAACCCCGTCCCGCACGCCGACGTCGTGTCCACCACCGTCCACAAGACCTGGGCGGCCCCTGCTCCGGCATGCTCCCTGTCCAGCCGCGCCGAGCAGTGGGGCAAGAAGCTCAACTCCGCCGTCTTCCCCGGCCAGCAGGGCGGCCCCCTCATGCACATCATCGCCGCCAAGGCCGTGGCCATGAAGATCGCCGGTACCGAGGGAGTTCCGCGAGCGTCAGGAGCGCACCGTGCGCGCGCCGCCATCATCGCCGAGCGCCTGAGGGGCCGACGACGTCAGGCCGCCGGGCGTCAGCCTCGTCACCGGCGGCACCGACGTCCACCTGGTGCTGGTGGACCTGCGCGACTCCTCCTGGACGGCCAGCAGGCCGAGGACCTCCTGCACACCGCCGGCATCACGGTCAACCGCAATGCCGTCCCCTTCGACCCGCGTCCCCCGCGCGTCACCTCCGGCCTGCGCATCGGCACCCCGCCCTGGCCACCCGTGGCTTCGGTGACGCCGAGTTCACCGAGGTCGCCGCCATCATCGCCGCCACCCTCGTCCACGGCGCCGCCGGCATCGCCGACGACGAAACCCCTGGCCGCCCTGCGCGGCCGCGTGCGCGCCCTGACCGACGCCTTCCCCCTCTACCCGGGGCTGGCCCAGTGAGGGCCCCCTGGAACAGGGGCGGCCCGGGTCCTGGACGGCAGGCCACGGCCGCCGCCCTCAAGGCCGAGCTCCAGGAACGCGTCGCGGCGCTGCGCGAGCGCGGCGTCATCCCAGCCTGGGCACGGTCCTGGTGGGGGAGGACCCCGGCAGCGTCAAGTACGTCGCCGGCAAGCACGCCGACTGCGCCGAGGTCGGCATCCTCTCCATCCGCGAGGACCTGCCGGCCACCGCCACCCAGACCGAGGTGGCCGCCGCCGTCGACCGCCTCAACGCCGATGACGCCTGCACCGGCTACATCGTCCAGCTCCCGCTGCCGGCGGGCGTGGACACCAACGCGATCCTGGAGCGCGTCGACCCGGCCAGGACGCCGACGGCCTGCACCCCACCAACCTGGGGCGTCTGGTGCTGCGGGCCTCGGGGCCCATCGACTCGCCCCTGCCCTGCACGCCGCGCGGCTGCATCGAGCTCATGGAGCGTCACGGCATCGACCTGGCCGGCCGCAACGTGTGCGTCGTCGGCCGCGGGGTCACGGTGGGCCGCTCCATCGGCCTGCTCCTGGGCCGCAAGGACGTCAACGCCACCGTGGACATCTGCCACACCGGCACCACGGACCTGGCCGAGCACGTGCGCCGGGCCGACGTCGTCATCTCGGCGGCCGGCAGCCCCGGCATCATCACCCCGCAGATGGTCGCCCCGGCGCCATCGTCCTGGACGTGGGCGTCTCGCGCGTCGTCGACCCCGCGACCGGCAAGGGCCGCATCGCCGGTGACGTCGCCGACGGCGTCGACGAGGTGGCCTCCTGGCTCTCGCCCAACCCCGGCGGTGTGGGCCCCATGACCCGCGCCCTGCTGCTGGCCAACGTGGTCGAGACCGCGGAGCGCTCGCTCTGAGGGACGTCGCCGCTCGCCCGACCGGCCGATAATCTTGAGGTCATGACGGACGAGTCCCACGGCGCCCATCCTCCCATCCTGACCAACCCGCTCACCCGGCTGAGTCGGCAGGCTCCCCGAGCTCCTCGGAGTCTGAACCGACTCAGCCGGATGCGTGTCCTCCGGGTGCAGAGAGTCCTCCCGGCCCCAAGGCCCCACAACCGCGGAAGACCGGCCCAGGGCGTCGGAGCCTGCTCCTCGGCGCGGCCGGCGCCGGTGCCCTCATTGTGGGCGGAGCCATCCTGGTGCGCTGCTCCACGGGGCGCCGGAGCTCGCCGGCGCCCACGGCCACCGACTCGCGGGCCTCGGCCGCCTACCGCCCCGCTTACCACTACAGTCCCGCCACGGGGAATCTTGCCGACCCCAACGGCCTGGTCCTCTATGAGGGCGAGTACCACCTCTTCCACCAGCAGGACGGTACGTGGGGTCATGCGATCAGCTCGGACATGGTGCACTGGAAGCGCCAGGGGACGGCCCTGGAGCATGACGCGCAGGGCCTGGCCATGTCCGGCAGCTGCGTCGTCGACGGAGCGGATACCTCCGGCCTGGTCACCGGCGGCGGCCTGGTCGCCGTCTACACCTCCACCGAGGGTGGAGAGGCCCAGTCCCTGGCCTACTCCACCGACCGGGGGAGGAGCTGGCGGCGCTTCTCTGGCAACCCCGTCATCCCCAACGACGGGCGCAAGGACTTCCGCGACCCCAAGGTCTTCTGGCACGAGGACTCCAAGGCCTGGATCATGATCGTCTCCGCCGGCGACCACGTCTCCCTGTTCCGCTCCACCGATCTCAAGGCCTGGACCCACGCCAGCGACTTCGGCCAGGGCGTCGGCTCTCACGCCGCCGTGTGGAGTGCCCCGATCTCTTCCCTCTGACCGATTCCAGCGACGGCAGGGACCCGCTGGGTCATGACCCTCTCGGTGGGTGCCAACGAGGAGACGGCGGGTTCCACCGCCCAGTACTTCATCGGCGACTTCGACGGCTCCGTCTTCTTCCCCGAGGATCGCCAGACCCGCTTCACCGACGTCGGCCAGGACTTCTACGCCGCCCAGAGCTTCGAGCACGTCGAGGGTCGCCGCGTGTGGATGGCCTGGCTGGGCAACTGGAACTATCCCTACTCGCTTCCCACCGGCGACTGGCGCGGTGAGATGAGCATCCCGCGCGAGCTGTCCCTGACCACCGTTGGCGGCAAGCGCACCCTCGTGCAGAAGCCCGTCCCCGAGCTCGACGCGCTGCGCGGCAAGGCCACCGATCTCGCCGGCCGCCAGGCCACCGACACGGTGACGGGGCTGGGTGCGGGCCGCACGGTCGAGATCGACCTGACCATGGACGTCTCCCAGGCCTCTGAGGCCTGGCTGGGCCTGGCCCGAGGGGAGGTCAACGGCAAGACCCAGGAGGTTCGTGTCGGAGTCGACATCTCGACAGGCACCCTCTACCTCGACCGCACCGACGGCGGGCTCACACAGGTAGACGGCAAGGACGAGGGGACCAGGACCGACTTCGCCCTGCGCCGGCAGACGCGGTACCGCCCCACCGGCTCCACGGTGCGTCTGCACCTCTACCTGGACCGCTCCAGCCTCGAGGTCTTCGTCGACGACGGCGCCACCGTCGGCAGCCTCCTGGTCTTCACCGACCCCGGCTGCCAGGAGATCGTCCTGGGGGCCAAGGGCACGGCCACCATTGTCTCCGGTAGCCTCACCCCACTGTCGGCCGCCCTGTAGGTGCACCGCAGGACGTGTCGACGACGGATGATGACGGCGGGGCCGCCGGAACAGATGTTCCGACGGCCCCGCCATCGTCTCAGGGCACTGCCGGGCACCGTGGTGCCCCGTCCTCGGCCCTGCCGCACCTACTTCAGTCGCTGCGGGCGGGTGTCACCACCGTTGGTGCGGGCCTGGTCGGCGGGGATGTCCGCGAAGCCTCCCAAGCCGTTGGTGCCATAGGTTCGATCCACCGAGGTGGTGTCGCCGGAGATGTTGAGCTTCACCGTCGGGGCCAGTGAGCCTCCGCGCACCGGGTTGCCGTCCTTGTTGCCGCCGATGGAGTCGATGAAGGACTCCACCAGACCGCCTGGCATGACGTAGTGCGAGTAGGACTGGAAGGTGTACGGGCTCTGGTTGAAGTCCGGTGAGTAGGGCTTGCCCGGGTTGAAGTTGAGATTGATGGGGTTGCCCAGTGCGATACCCGTGTTCTGGTTGAGCGGCTTGTAGTCGGATCGCAGTCCGTCACCCACGAACCCGTAGACGCCCTCGGGACCCTGGAGCCCGTCGGCATAGGTCTCCCGGTGCGAGATCGTGAACAGGTAGTACTTGCCGTCCTGGAAGTAGATCTGTGGCCGCTCGGTCTGGTCATTGACGCAGTTGCCGCTCAGCAACGGCGGCAGGTACTCCCACTCAGTCATCGCCTTGTTCTTGGCCCGAGCCAGCCCCACGTTGGCCAGCTGGTAGTAGCCGCCGCGCTGGTTGACCGCCTCGACCGTCTCCGCCTTGGGGTCGCCCTTCTCGTAGCCGAGGTCCTCCTCGGTGCAGGTGGCCAGAGTGGTGTTCTGACCGGCCTTGGCCGCGGTATCGACGTACTGCTGCTCACGGACGAAGGCCGAGTTGCCCTCGAAGACCATGTACTCGGTGGGGTCCGAGGGGTTGTTCTGGTCGCGGAAGGTGAAGGGGTCGCGGAAGTTCACGCCCGGGTTCTGCTCGCGGGTCTGGTAGTACTTGCCATCTGGGACGAGCAGCTGGTGCTGGGTGCGGAAGCCGGTGAGCCACACGCCGTTCTCGTCGGCATGGATGCGTCCCTCGGACTGCACGATCCGCGGGTCGTAGGGCTTGGACGCCCCGCCGTTGCCGTCCTGACCGTAGCCCTTGTCGCCGCTGCCACCGGCGGTGGTGTTGTAGAAGGCCACCGAGGTGTAGAACATGCGGATCTTGTTGCCCTCCATGAGGCGGGCCGAGCCGGACCACTCGGTCTGGGCCGTGAAGCTCTGGTCCTCGAAGATCGAGCCGGAGGCGCCGTCGGGGAAGACGTGTCCCCCGTAGATCCACCCGCCGTTGGAGCTGTTCGCGCCGTCGGCCGAGGAGGTCTGCGTGCCGGCCTTGCGGTAGAAGAAGCCCAGGCGCGCGTGGGTGTGGCGGTCGTCGAAGGTGTAGCCGGCGTGCCGGTCGGCCACCAGGGAGAAGGCGATCTCCCACCCGTTGTAGGAGATCTGGTGGGCGGCCTCATCGGTCAGCGTCCAGGTGTCCCACACCCACACGTCCTCGCTCGTGGCCGGGAAGCCGTTGGAGATCTCCGGCATCGTGAGCTGCTCGGGCATCGAGTTGGTGCCCGACGGCGCATTGGGGTTGGAGACCCGCTGGATCTGCATGGCGTCGGCGCGGGTCCACTTTGCTGTGTAGTTCTCCTCGACCCCGTGCGCCGCACCGGTGTGCTTGGTGGCGTTGGCCCAGCCGGGGTTATCGGCCTTGAAGCCGTTCGCTTCCTGGGCGGCGGCTCCACCGGCGGCCTGCTGGTCGCTTTGACCTGCCTGGCCCTGTTCAGCGGGGGACTGGCTCGCCTGCCCCTGGCCGGCGGGGGACTGGTCGTTCTTCTGGTCTGCTCCCGCCTCGGGTGAGGCCTCGGCGGTGGCGGAGGCGCTGGGGGAGGGTGACTCATCGGCGAGCGCGGTGGTGCCGGAGCCGGCCACCAGGAGCCCGAGCGCCAGCGCCGCGGCCAGTCGTCTGCGACGGGCGCGGAACGAAGTGTGTGTCACGGTCATTGTCCGTACTGTCCTTACTCATGAGGGATGAGGGTGTCAGTGCGCCGTGAGCCGATGTTCGTGATCTCCCTGCCGCTACCTTAGAGCAACCTGAACATGGAGGGATGGGACTCTTGGTCGTGCAGGCAGTTCCGGTGGTCTCCTACTGAAGACGGACCCCCTCACTTCCAGGCTTTATTGATGTTATTGAACAGTTTAGTGATATATCGCACATGGCGATATGTTACTGTCCGGTTAGTCTTGAATGCGTTCTCCGTGAGCTGTCTGGTCTCCCAGCCTGTCGGTTCAGGTGGTCGTCCGCTGCTGGGCGGCCCCGTGTCTAACGGAGATCCTGTGAGTATTCTTCCCATCCGTCTGCGACGGTTATCCGCATCAACAACCGCTTTCCTGGCTGTGCTCGCCTTGAGTGCGGCCGGCCCGGCGGTGGCCGCTACTGCGCCGAATACGGCGGGGCAGTCCACCGCCTCCCTGCGTGACACCTCCACGGTGAGTGCCCAGTCCCTGGCTCAGATGGTCGCCGGTCCGAAGGCGACAGTCTCCAACGCTTCCGTCTCCGGCAAGGACGTCCAGATCGGCACCGTCAAGGGCCTGCCCGGTGACGGCAATGCCATCACCGAGGGCGTCGCCCTGTCCACCGGCTCTCTCATCGACCCCGATCCCACCGCCGACTCCGATACCGACATCACCCGCTCCGCGGTCCTGGGGCCCAATGACGCCCTCGACACCACTGGTGACTTCGGCGTCACCGAGGACCCGGCGGGCCTGGCGAAGGTGGCCGGCACCGATGTCTATGACGAGGCCGTCCTGGAGTTCGACGTCACCGCCACCAGCTCCAACATCGTCCTCTATTACAGCCTCGGCTCCGAGGAGTACGCCGGCGCCACTAAGGGGACCCCGGCCTCCTGGCAGTCCCGCGGCTACAAGGACCCGCTGAGCATCCAGGTCAACGGCACCGAGTGCGCCCACGTCCCCGGCACGCAGACAGCCGTGAGCGCCGCCTCGATCAACGACTCCTCGAATGCCGACTACTACACGGCCAATGTCTCGGGCCACACGCTGGGACGGATCCCGGTCGAGTTCAACGGCTACACCTCGGCCCTGCCCTGCCAGGCGGCCACGGCCCCGGGGCAGAAGGTGCACGTGCGCGTGGCCATCGCTGACGCCCAGGACGGTCAGCTCGACTCCACGGTGCTTCTGCGCACCCAGGGACTGGGCTTCACTGACAAGCCGATCACCGACTCCTGCACCGCCAAGGCCGGAACCTGCGACATCCCCGGAGCCGACAACGGCTCCAGCAAGTCGAGCAACGGCAAGGCCTCAACCACTCCGCCCGGCCAGGGCAAGCCGGGCGTCACCGACTACAGCGCCGCCTCGCCCACCGCAGGAACCAAGAACACTGTGGCCGGTCTGCCCCTGACCGGAACCCAGGCGCTCCTCCTGGGAGGCATCGCCCTGCTGCTCCTGGCCGGTGGCGGTGTAGCGCTCATGCTGCGCCGTCGTCGCCTGGCCGGCTTAGAGGCCGACTGACAGCGAGGCTGAGGCCCACGGACGGCTGACGGGGCGGATGAGGCTCTCCTCATCCGCCCCGTCAGTGCTGGCTGCCACTGACCGCTGTCGGGTGCTCAGTCCAGGTCCTGCCTGGAGGCGCGGTGCGCTGCCGCCTCCTTGACCAGCATCGCGAAGCCCAGGACGCACAGAGGCATGGAGCTCAACCACAGTGCCGTGGAGAAACGGGACAGAGCCGGTATCTGAGCTAGGACGGGGAAGATAGCGGCGACAACGATGAACATCATCCAGAAAGCGATTCGGCGCCCGCTGTGCGATTCTGAGTCGTTGTTGTCACTCATGGCCTGCTCCTCTTCATCCGGTGATCTCGAACCGGCGGTCCTCCAGGCAGCCGGCGCGCAGGTCGGTGGTGGTGATGGTGCGCACCGAGGCCCACCGTGGGCCGCGTTCCAGCCACGATATCAGCAGGGCCACGGCCTCGGGATCGCCCTGGGCCATGACCTCGACGTCCCCGTCGGGCAGGTTGCGGACCTGCCCCACCACACCCAGCTCCTGGGCGGTGTGGGCGCAGTGGTAGCGGAAACCCACGCCCTGGACCGTGCCCTCGACCAGGACATGCACGGTTCTCAGGCTGCTGGCACTTGTACCGGCGTCGCTCATGGCTCTATCGTCTCAGGCTCAGGGCCGACCGCGTAGGCTTGCCGCCATGCGTATCGCCACCGTCAACGTCAACGGCATCCGAGCCGCCGCCCGCAAGGGCATGGGGAGTGGCTCACCGCCTCCGCCCCCGACATCCTCCTGCTCCAGGAGGTTCGGGCCGACGAGCAGATCGCCGTCGACCTACTGCCCGGCTACGAGGCCGCCATCTGGCCCTGCCGCATCAAGGGTCGTGCGGGCGTGGGCGTCGCCGTGCGCGACGGCGGCCCTGCGACCCTCGGCGAGCTGCGCTACGGCGTGGCCGCTCCCGGTACCGAGGAGCCCGACGTCGACTCCGGCCGCTGGCTCGAGGCCGACCTGAGGCTCACCGGCCTCGACGGCGTCGAGCAGCTCACCGTCATCTCCGCCTACCTGCACTCCGGCCAGCTGGGCACCGAGAAGATGGACCAGAAGTACGCCCACCTCGAGCTCGTCGACGCCCGTATGGCCGACCTCCTGGCCGCCGCCCGTGATGGCGGCCCCCAGGTCCTCATGGCCGGGGACCTCAACGTGGTGCGCTCCGAGCGCGATATCAAGAACTGGAAGCCCAACCACAACAAGATCGCCGGCGTCATGGACGAGGAGATCGCCCACCTGGAGGGCTGGTTCGCCTCCGGCTGGGTGGACGCCTCGCGCCACCTCGTGGGGGATGAGGAGCAGGGGCCTTACACGTGGTGGTCCCAGCGCGGCAAGGCCTTCGACAACAACGCCGGTTGGCGGATCGACTACCAGGTCCTCACCCCCGCCCTAGCCGAACGGGCCCGCAGCGTGACTGTGGACCGAGCGCCCGACTACGCCTCGCGCTGGTCCGACCACGCCCCGCTCGTCGTCGAGTATCTCTGACGTCGCGGCTGACTCCTTCGGAGAACAGGCGGCGGGGTCGGGCACCTGAACGTGCCCGACCCCGACGTCCGTCTCAGTAGCGGATCGCGTCGATCGGCCGGATGCGGGTTGCCACGATCGCCGGGATGATGCCCGCCAGCGCGCCCACGGCGGTGGCCGCGACAAGGCCGATGACGGCCGCCATCATGGGGAAGGGCGGGGTCGTGGTCACCGGGATGCCCAGGAAGGCACTCAGCGGCATGACGCGCATCCCGACGATCGCGATCCCGATGCCGATGACGCCGGCGACCACGGTGGCCACCACCGACTCCAACATGATGGAGAAGAAGATGCGTCGGCTCGTCGCCCCGAAGGAGCGCCGCACCCCGATCTCGTGGATGCGTTGGCGCACGGTCACCAGCGAGATGTTGACCAGGCTCAGGGCCCCCAGCAGCATGACGAACACTCCGGCGGCCGTGACCACCTGGGTGAAGGTGTTCGCGCTGGAGACCATGCCGCTGCCCTGGAGGTTGTCCTCGGTCTGGGTCGATCCCTGACCGAAGCGCGCGTCGAGGTCCTTCTTGGCCAGGCCGGCGATCTCCTTGGCACCGTCCTGACCGGCCCAGATCTCCAGTGTGGGGGCAGGGCGGGAAGCGTCCTTGGGCAGCCAGTGCTCGTAGGGCGTGTTGAGAGCGAAGGCGGTCACGGGCTGTGTGCACGGCAGGCCCGCGTCCCGCTCGGGGTCACCGCTGCAACCGATGAGGGAGAGGTCCTCCGCCTCCAGCACGCCGACGATCGTGAAGGAGGTCTGCACGGGGGAGAAGGAGGTGACGGTGACCGGCTCGGTGAACTGCTGGATCCCCAGCGCCTCGAGGAAGCCCTGGGTGACGACCATGCTCGGGGAGAGGTCGTCCTCGTCCTGCGCGGTGAACCAGCGCCCCTGGGAGACGGTCTTGTGGTGCAGGAGCCCGTAGCTCAGGCTCACGGTCTGGGTGGGCACGCTCCGAGCGCCGTCGGGGAAGGAGAAGCGGACGTTGGAGGTGTAGGTCGTCGCCCAGGACTTGACCTCGTAGCGCTCGACGAAGCTGTTCATCGCCCCCGAGATCTTCGCCGCGGTCGCGGCGCTGGTCGTGGAGCCTCCGCCCGCGGCACCTGCGCCACCCGCACCTCCTGAGCCACCCGAGCCTCCCGCCCCGCCTGCGTCGCTGCTGCCCGAGTCGGAGCTGCTGCTGCCCGAGTCGCCGCCAGTGCTCGCCTCCGGTGCGTCGTCGGCCTGGAGGGCCTGGTCCAGGCCCTTGCCGGTGGGGCTGACATTGATCGTCACCGTGCCCTGGCGACCGGTGTACTTCTCGCTGACCTTGTTGATGGCGTCGACGGAGACCTGCCCCAGGGCGATGACGAAGGTCATGGCCGCCACCGCCGCCGCCAGCCCACCAGCGACAGCAGGACCCTCAGCTTGCCGATGCGCAGCTGGGCCCAGGCCTCGACGATGGCGCCGAAGAATCCGGTGAGAATGCCGTTCATGAGGCTCCTTCGTGGCTGGTGGACACAGACGGGTAGGGGGACGTCGGAGGGGCGGTGACGACCTCACCGAACTCCTCCAGGCTGCCGACCTTCCGGCGCGTGACGGAGATCGGGGTGAGGGTGCCGTGGTCGAGCCGGTACTGCGTGTGGGCGCGGCCGGCCACGGCCAGGTCGTGAGTGATGATGATGAGGGCGGCACCGTTCTCGGCGCACTGGCGCTCCAGGAGCGTCATGACCGAGTTTCCGGTGTCGACGTCGAGGGCACCGGTGGGCTCGTCGGCCAGGATGACGCTGGGGCGGCGGGACAGCGCCCTGGCGATCGCCACCCGCTGCTGCTCGCCTCCCGACAGGCGTGAGATGGGCGAGCCCACCTTGTCTCCCAGGCCCACGGCCTCCAGCAGCTCCGCGGCCCGCGTGCTGCGGGTCCAGAAGGCCCTGCCGGTGTCGTACAGGAGCGGGGCGGCCACGTTCTCGGTGGTGCTCAGCCCAGGGATGAGGTTGAAGGACTGGAAGACGAAACCGAAGGTCTGCCCCCGCAGGTGGGCGCGGCGGCTCTCCCCGAGCCGGGAGGTGTCGGTGCCGGAGAGCGTGTAGTGGCCCGACGTCGGTTTGTCGATGAGGCCCAGGATGTTGAGCAGGGTGGACTTGCCCGTTCCCGAGCGTCCCACGATGGCCACGTGCTCGCCGGGGGAGACGCTCAGGTTGACTCCCGTGAGGATCTCCAGGGGCTCGGAGTCGGGAACGGTGAAGGTACGGGTGATCTCCCGCAGCTCCAGCAGCCCGCTCACAGGATCTCCTTGCCTTCGGAGTCGTAGCAGGCGGAGTTGTCCGGCTCGCAGGTGTCCGGTGTCCCGGTACGGCGCGTGTCCTTGTTGGGGACGAACTGCAGAACCTGCTGGTCGGCCTTGAGCCCGGCGGTGATCTGGATGTTCGTACCGTCCGTGATCCCCAGCTTCACAGCGGTCTTGACCGCCTTGGAGGCGTCCCCGGACTCGGGGACCAGCCACACGAAGCCCGAGCCGACCTTGCCCTCCACGGCGGTGACTGGAACCATCAGGGTGTCCGAGGCGCTGCCCGCGTCGACGCTGATGGTCACCGGCATGCCGGCGAAGACCTTCTGGTCGCCGGGAACCGCGCAGCGCATCTCCACGCTGGTGCCGTCACCGGAGGTGGTCGTCGTCGATCCGTCCCCACCGGTGGTCGTGGAGGTGGAGGCCTTGGTGCCGATCTTGAGGTTGTTGCACTGGAAGGGCGCCGGTCCCCCTTCCAGGGTCAGGGTCGCGGCAGTGGGGGCGTTGGTGAGCCGGTACTGCTGCGCAGCGCTGACGGTTCCGGTGGCCGAGTAGGTCGAGGGGGGTGATGGTGGCCACGACGACGCCGACGCCGGTCTCCTGCTGCTTGATGACCTTGGGACTCACGGTGCCGCTGACGGGGGCGTAGATCGTGGACCAGGTGACCTTGTCCTCGGTCGGAGTCTGGGTGACGTTGCCGTTCTCATCGGTCCTGGTCGCCGGGGGCTGGGACTCGGAGTGCTTGATGTAGAGCAGCGGATCGCCGGCGTTGACCTGGCTGTCCTTCTCCACGGCGACCGAGTCCACCACGCCGGCCAGGTCGGCCTGGACCTCGACCGTGGCGTCCTGAACGATGTGACCCTTGACCGTGACCGTGTTGGAGATGCTGCCGGTGGCAACGGTGGCGGTCTTGACGTCGGCGGCGTAACCGGGGGAGATGTCAGCGGTCGTGCCGTCGTTCTGCGAGGGGAAGAAGGCGATCTTCACCAGTGCGATGGCGACGATCGCCGCGATGAGAGTCTTGAGGGCGGGCCAAACGAAGCGCTTCACGGCGTCCTCCATGGAAGGCAACGGAATCGGAACCGGGTAGGGAGCCCGCGTTCCTGATTAATACGCACAGAGACTACGGCAGAGGTGCTTGTCTGACCTCATCCTGAAGGAGGAACGCTGAAAGCCCTCTCCAACCGAGGTTGGAGAGGGCTGAGCATCGTCGGGTGCGTGGGCCGAGCGGCGTGCTGTACAGCTCAGGCAAGCCGTCCGGCCGGGGCGGCGGGAACCGCATCGAGAAAGGCCGGCGGGTTGAAGCCCTCACGCCGGTAGGCGTCAGCCACAGCGGTGGCCACGGCGTGGACGGCGTCGGCGTCCACCAGGGCGATCGCTGAGCCGCCGAACCCGCCACCGGTCATGCGCGCGCCGTGGGCGCCGGCGGCGCGGGCCGCCTCCACGGCCACATCCAGCTCGGGGCAGGTGCACTCGTAGTCCACGCGCAGTGACTCGTGCGAGGCATCCATGAGCCTGCCCGCCTCGGCGAGCTTCTCACCGCGCAGGGGGCGCCCGTTCTGCAGGAGCGCGACGAGCCGGCGGGTGCGGTCGATCTCGGTGACGACGTGACGGGTGCGCTTGACCAGCTCGTCGGCGTCGTCGGCGTCGGTGGCGGCGAGTCGCTCCAGGGCGCCGGGCAGGTCCGCGATCGCGACGTCCGCGAGGAGCTCCACCCCGAGGATCTCGGCGGCGCGCTCGCAGGCGGCTCGCCTGGCCCCGTACTGGCCGTCATCCAGGGAGTGCTTGGCCTTGGTGTCGATGACCAGGAGGGCCAGCCCCTCGGCGGCCAGGTCGAAGGGCACGTGGGTCACCGAGCCGTCGCGGCAGTCCAGCTCCAGTGCGTGGCCCTCTCGGCAGCGCAGGGATGCCGACTGGTCCATACCACCGGTCGGGGCTCCGGCCATCTCGTTCTCCGTGCGCACGCAGTTGGTCACCAGGCGGGCGCGCCCGGCGTCGTCGGGCTCCTCAGGGGGCCCGGCCAGGCCCAGGTGCGCGACCTCGTCAATGGCGACGGCCGCCGAGCACTCCAGGGCCGCCGAGGAGGACAGCCCGCCTCCCAGAGGCACGCAGGAGACCAGGGCGGCGTCGAAGCCGGGCAGGTCCTCGAACCCGTCGCGCTCCAGGGACCAGGCGACGCCGGCGATGTAGGAGGCCCAGTGCTCCACCTCCCCGGGGGATCCCTTCGGGCCGATCGTGTCAAGGTCCATGACGTCGACCTTCTCCCGGGTCTGGGGAGAGACCAGGCGTACGACGCGGTCGTCGCGGCGGCGCAGCGCCAGGTGCGCCCGGTGGGGCAGGGCGATGGGCAGGGCCAGGCCGCCGTTGTAGTCAGTGTGCTCGCCAATGATGTTGACGCGCCCGGGCGCGTACCAGACGCCATCGGGCTCGGCCTCGAAGACCTCGCGGAACAGGTCGGTCGCGGCCTCGGCGCCCTCCTGCGGGCTCAGTGCAGGGGCGAAGACGGGAGCATCGTTGGTCATCGTGGTCTCCTGTGATGGGTTGTTCTGTGAGTGAGCGGACGGGCTGTGGCGGGGCGGGGTCAGGTGGCGATGGTCAGGCGGGTGCCGGCCTGGTGCAGGGCGTCAACGCTGTCGGCGTCGGGCTCGGCCTCGGTCACCAGGACCCCGATGTCCCTAGTGGCGCAGAAGGAGCGCAGCCCCAGGACCCCCCACTTGGAGGTGTCCAGTGTGGCCACCACTGTGCGCCCGGCGGCGACCAGCGCCTGGTTGGCGGAGGCCTCCTGCAGGTTGGGGGTCATGAGCCCGGCCTCGGGAGTGAAGCCGTGGGCGCCCAGGAAGACCCACTCCACGCGCATCGTGCGCAGCGCGTCGACGGCCACCAGCCCCACCAGGGCGTTCGACGGCGTGCGCTCACCCCCGGTGATGACCACCGTGGGGGCGTCGCGGTTCTCGGCGCGGGCGGTGTCGGCGGCGTCGAAGAGCACCTGCGCGGCGGGCAGCGAGTTCGTGATGACGGTCAGGGTGGGGAAGTGCTCCAGCTCGGTCAGGGGCCTGGGCGAGTGCGAGGGTGGTGGTCCCGGCCGACAGCGCCAGGGAGTCCCCGGGGCGGACCATGGCGGCCGCCGCCTGGCCGATGCGGCGCTTGACCTCCAGGTTGAGGGTCGACTTGGCGGTGAATCGCGGGTTCGAGGGTGGTGGGGCCGGCCGCCACCGCTCCGCCGTGGACGCGTTCAACCAGTCCCTGGGTGACGAGCTCGGTGATGTCACGGCGCACGGTCATCTCGGAGATCCCCAGCTCATCGACGACGTCGGCCACGCGGACCCCGCCGGTGGTCGCGACCCGCTCCAGGATGTGCTCCTGGCGCTGACGGGCGAGCATCGGGGCCGGGCGGGGCGATCCGACGGCGGAGGCTGAGGTGCCGGGTTGCATGGGGCCAGTCTGCCAGACCTCGGCGCCGAAAACGCCATGTTCGCACGTTCCCGCACAGAGTCGCACAGGCGGTGATGGTCGCCGATGTGTCGCCCGTTCGGTCGGTCATGGCACACTCATCCCGCTCGTGCCGCGCTCCCGGCTGGGATAACAAGGGCATGACACGGTAATGTGTCCGGGTCGCCCTCGTGGGCACGCGTTCTCCGGACGCAGGTTTTCACATCAGCCCGATCAACCCGTCATCCCGTAGGAGCCCAGGAGTCATGCAGATCCCCGCGCCAGACGCGCACCAGTGCGTCATCGGTGTGGCCATCGCCCTGCCCTTCCACTACGCCGCCCAGGTGCGAGCGGTGCGGGAGGCCGCCGGGGATCCTCTGGCCGAGGTCGTGCCGCCTCATATCACGCTGCTGCCGCCCACGGCCGTTGACGTCGACTCCCTCGACGAGGTCATGCGGCACCTGCGTGACGTGGCTGCCGGGACGAGTCCCTTCGAGGTGCGTCTCGACGAGGTCGGCACCTTCCGGCCCGTCAGCCCCGTGGTCTACCTCGGTCTGCGCAGCGGTGCGGAGGAGTGCGATCGTCTTCAGATGCGGGTCCGTCACCGCCGGGGTCCCCTGGCCCGTTCGCTCAGCTTCCCCTTCCACCCGCACGTGACCCTGGCCCACGATATCGCCGAGGACGGCCTCGAAACCGCCGCGAGGAAGGGAGCGGATCTGACTATGGACTTCACCGTCACCAAGCTTCATCTCTACCGCCACCGCAGCCGGCCCTCTCGCCACACTTGTAGCGGGTACCCGGCTTCGGAGGGGGGTTTGGGACGTGGTTGCCGCCTTCGCCTTCGGAGGCTCCCTCGCCTCCGACGCCTCCGCTGACAGTGAGGCACCCGCAGCATCGGTGACCTCCTCGACTCCGGTGGTCTCGCTGTGATCGAGCGCGTCAAGGAGCTGCTGGCGGCCGGACGGCGCACGCGGGTCGGCCGGGCCCTGATCCGCTACGGCACGGCGCGCGGTGCGCTCATGGCCGGAGGGATCGCCTACACGGGCATGTTCTCGGTCTTCGCCGTGCTCGTCATCGGCGTGAGCATGCTCATGGCGATGCTCGGTCATCATCCCACCATCCGGGCGGCCGTCGTGGACTCCATCAACTCGCTGCTGCCCGGTGTCATCGACACCGGCAACGGCCAGGGGATGGTGTCGGTCGAGCAGCTGACGCTCACCTCGGCGCTCAACCTGGGATCGGTGCTGGCGGCCGGGGCCTTCATCTACTCGGTCATCAGCCTCATGGGAACCCTCAAGATCGCCTTGCGGGCCATGTTCGGCCTGGTCAATCCCGTGATGAGGCCGGTGGTCGGGCAGCTGGCGAATCTCGCGGGGTTCCTCGTCATCGTGGCCGGAGTGCTGGTGACCGCCGTCGCCTCGGTGGTGACGACGACGCTGTCGGGCAGCGTCGGTCGTTCCCTGGGTCTGCCGCAGTCGCTGACCGGAACCGGGGCGTGGGTGATGACGCTCCTGCTCTCCTTCCTCATCGACACCGGTGTCCTGGCGCTCCTCATCACCATGTGCGGCATCCGCCCTCCCCGACGCGACCTGGTGCAGGGCTGCATGCTGGGCGCCTTCGCGCTGGGCGTGCTGCGCCAGGTGGGAACCGGGGCGGTCGGCTCGGTGACGCGCAACCCGCTGCTGGCCTCCTTCGCGGCCATCGCCGTCCTCATCCTGTGGCTGCACCTGACCAGCCGCGTCGTGCTGCTTATGGCGGCCTGGATGGCCAACCCGCCGCTGCCCCGCGACGTCGATCACCCCGACGAGGTCCACGCCCACGAGCGCCCCAACTACGTGACGCTCTCCGTGCCCGAGACCCTGACCTGGCCCCGTCAGTCCATCACCGGCAGCCTCGAGGCGGACCCGACGGCGCACCCCGACTACGTCCCGCCGGTGCCGATCCCCTGAGAGTGGATGGAACTTTTTTGGGGAGAGGAGGGAAATGGTGGTGACGTCCGAAGACGAAATTTTCACGACTCAAAAGGCGGGTGTGACGTGTTCTCGAGTCCCTGGTCGCCTACTGAATCGGTAGGATGTGCATGCGTCGGCGAGTTGTGAATCCGCAGGTGGAGATTCTCGTCCGCATGGGTAGCATTGCCTGTCGAACGCATCCCTTGTTCTCTTTTCCTGAAAAGGAGTCGATGTGTCAGCGGCTAAACGAGTGCTCATCTTTGCGTTGGTTCTGCTGGTAGCGGGCGTGGGAGTCATCGGGGTCAGTCTTATTCCTGCGAGCGGAGAGGCCCCCAAGTACGAATGCGTCACCGACGGGTCCGTCAGCTCCGGGGTCAGCGATCCGGACCAGGGAGGCTGCTCCGTCACCATTGAGAGCTATCGGGCCCGTGCCCAGTGGGAGAGTCAAGGATGGCTCGGTGAGAGCGCCTATACGGTTCGTAAGGTGGCGGCTGGTGGAGTGGTGCTCGGCATTATTGGTTTGGTTGCCGCAGGTGTCATGAAAGCGACTCAGCGGAAGAAGGTCGCCCGGCCGGGGATGTAGTTGCTGAGACTGGGGCGGTGGTGCGTGCGGGGTGGTGGTCCGAGCGCTAGCCTGTGCCGGTGACTGACATTTCTGGCAACCCCGGCACGTCCGATCGCGCCGTACAGCCCGACGGCTCGGCACCGGCCATTCACGCCATCATCCCCGCCGGCGGCTCGGGCACCCGGCTGTGGCCTCTCAGCCGGCGTGGCCGCCCCAAGTTCCTCCTCGACCTCACCGGGGCCGGCCGCAGCCTCCTGCAGGACACCGTCGAGCGCCTGGCCCCGGTGACCGCGACGACGACAGTCGTCACCGGTGTCGCCCACATCGACGCCGTGGCCCACCAGCTCCCAAACGTCCCGCGAGACAACCTCCTGGCCGAGCCCTCCCCGCGCGACTCCATGGCGGCCATCGGCCTGGCCGCCGCCGTCGTCGCCCACCGCCACGGGCGAGACGCCGTCGTCGGCTCCTTCGCCGCCGACCACACCGTGGCCGACCGGGCCGCCTTCGCCGACGCCGTCCGCCAGGCCGCCCTCCTCGCCGAGCAGGGCTGGGTGGTCACCATCGGGATCGAGGCCACCGGCCCCTCGACCGCCTTCGGATACATCCACGCCGGGGACCCCACCGATGTGCCCGGAGCCCCCGACGGGCGGCGGGTCCTGGGCTTCACCGAGAAGCCCGATGCCGACACCGCCGCCGCCTACCTGGCCACCGGTGACTACCGCTGGAACGCCGGCATGTTCGTGGTCCGCGCCGGTGTCCTCCTGGACCACCTGGCCGAGCTCAGACCCCAGCTGGCCCAGGGCATCGAGGCCATCGCCGCCGTCTGGGACACCCCCGAGCGCGAGGAGGTCCTGGCCGAGCGCTGGCCGGACCTGGAGAAGATCGCCATCGACCACGCCATCGCCGAGCCGGTGGCCGCCTCCGGGGGAGTGGCCACCGTGCCGGTCTCCATGGGATGGAACGACGTCGGCGGCTTCGACGCCCTGACCGACCTCGTCCGCCGCGCACGGAGGGGACGGCGGCAGGGGCCGGCGTCCTCGATGACGTCGACGGTGCGGCCCTCGCGGCCCCTGGAGCAGAGTTTCAGGCCGTTGACTCCGACGGCGCCCTCATCGCCTCCACCTCCGGGCGCACGGTCGTGCTCCTGGGGGTGCCGGGCACCGTCGTCGTCGATACCCCCGACGCCCTCCTGGTCACCACCCCCGAGCACGCCCAGGACGTCAAGGGCGTCGTCGATGCTCTGAAGGCGGCCGGCCGCGAGGACCTGCTCTAGCCGTACCACCGAACCGCGGACGCTGTAGCCGTTGGAGCCGCAGGAGCCGCTGGGACCGCTGAGGCCTCGAGGGGCCCGGTGTCGGAAGAAGACACTCCTCCGGCGCCGGTCCTCTCATCGAAACCGAGACGATCATAAGGTCATTTCGGTGGATCGGGTGGTGTGATAATGAGGGCTTTCACTTATCCTTGACACCCGAATGTGTCCCCCGTCGCACGTGAGAACCACGGAGGTCTCCATGAAGAAGGTCTGCTCCGCGATGACACTCGGCGCGGCCGTGGCCCTGGTCCTGGCCGCCTGCGGGACGCCGCCGGCGCAGCGGCCCACCCGCAGTCTGGAGGGCGCCAAGGACTTCACCGCCTGCATGCTGTCCGATGAGGGCGGATTCGACGACCACTCCTTCAACGAGTCCGGCAAGAAGGGGCTGGACCGGGCCGGCAAGGAGCTGGGGGTCAAGACCATCGCCGTGCAGTCGGAGAGCTCGGCCGACTACGCCACCAACATCTACGCGCTCATCCAGCAGAACTGCAAGCTCGTCATCGGCGTCGGATTCAACATCGCCGCGGACCTCACCGAGTCGGCCAAGGCCAACCCCGACATCCAGTTCGCCCTCATCGACGCCTCCTTCATCGGCGCCGACGGGAAGCCCGCCGATCTGCCCAACACCAAGCCGCTGCTGTTCAAGACGGCTGAGGCCGCCTACCTGGCCGGATACGCCGCCGCTGGCACCTCCCGCACCGGGGTCGTGGGCACCTACGGCGGCAAGCCCCTGCCCACCGTCCAGATCTTCATGGACGGCTTCGCCAAGGGCGTGGCCCGCTACAACCAGGACACCGGTGCCTCGGTCCAGGTCAAGGGCTGGGACACCACCACCGGCAAGGCGGCTCCTTCGTCGGCAACTTCACCGACGCCGCCAAGGGCCAGGCCATCACCGAGCAGTTCATGTCCCAGGGCGCGGACGTCATCATGCCGGTGGCCGGCCCCGTTGGCCAGGGCACACTGTCCTCCGTCAAGCAGAAGAACGACGCCGGTGGCACCAACGCCGTCATCTGGGTCGACTCCGACGGCTACACCTCTACCGGTGACGGCAGCATCATCATGACCTCCGTGGTCAAGGAGATCGGCAACTCGGTCTTCGACACCGTCAAGAACGCCTCCGAGGGGAGGTTCTCCTCCGAGCCCTACATCGGGACCCTCAAGAACAACGGGGTGACCACCGCACCCTTCCACGACTTCGACTCCCGGGTTCCGGCGCCGGTCAAGGCCAGGCTCGAGGAGCTGCGAAATCAGATCATCGACGGCTCCCTCGATGTCTCCACCCCCTACGACCCCTCCTGACCGCCCGGCCGGGGCCGGCGCCCCGAGCCTCCACCGCCACCCGGAGGCGAGCCTGTTGTGAAGCTTGAGCTGCGCGGGATCACGAAGGCCTTCGGGCCGCTCGTGGCCAACGATCACATCGACCTGACCGTCGAACCCGGCCAGATCCACGCCCTCCTGGGCGAGAACGGCGCGGGCAAGTCCACGCTCATGAACGTCCTCTACGGCCTCCACCAGCCCGACGCCGGAGAGATCCTCATCGACGACGAGCCCGTGACCTTCTCCGGTCCGGGCGACGCCGTGGCCGCCGGCATCGGCATGGTCCACCAGCACTTCATGCTCGTGCCCGTCTTCACCGTGGCCGAGTCCGTCGCCCTGGGCTACGAGCCGGCCGGGCCGCTGGGGATCCTCAACGCCGGTGCCGCCGCGGCCAAGGTCACCGAGATCTCCCGCCGCTTCGGCTTCGACGTCGACCCCGACGCCCTCGTCGAGGACCTGCCCGTGGGCGTCCAGCAGCGCGTGGAGATCATCAAGGCCCTGGCCAGAGACGCCAAGGTTCTCATCCTCGACGAGCCCACCGCCGTGCTCACCCCGCAGGAGACCGACGAGCTCATCACCATCATGCGCGAGCTCAAGGCCTCGGGCACCTCCATCGTCTTCATCACCCACAAGCTGCGCGAGATCCGCGAGGTGGCCGACACCATCACCGTCATCCGCCGCGGCCGTGTCGTCGGCACCGCCGAGCCCACCGCCTCGGCCGCCGAGCTCGCCGGCCTCATGGTCGGCCACGACGTCTCCTGACTGTCGACAAGCCACCGGCCGAACCCGGGGACGGCGGGCTCGCCCTGGAGGGCATCAGCCTCGTCGAGGACGGCGCCGTCCTGCTCGAGGACATCGACCTGCACGTGCGCGCCGGCGAGATCCTCGCCATCGCAGGCGTCCAGGGCAACGGGCAGACCGAGCTGAGCGAGGTCATCCTCGGGCTGCGTCCGCCCACCACCGGTTCCATCGCCTTCGACGGCCAGGACGTCACCCGCCATGGGGTGCGTCGACGCCTGCGGGCCGGACTCGGTTTCGTGCCCGAGGACCGCACCACCGACGGCATGGTCGCCGAGCTCTCCGTCGCCGAGAACATGGTCCTGGACCGCTACGACGACCCCTCCCTGGGGCGGGGCCCGTCACTGTCCCCGACGCGCGTGCGCCACGCCGCCCACCGGATGCGCGAGGAGTTCGACGTGCGTGTCACCGACGTCGGCGACGCCATCTCGACCCTCTCGGGAGGCAACCAGCAGAAGGCCATCCTCGCCCGCGAGCTCTCCCGGCCCCTCAAGGTGCTCGTCGCCTCCCAACCCACCCGCGGCCTGGACGTGGGCTCCATCGAGTTCGTCCACCAGCGCATCGTCGCCGAGCGGGACACCAGCACCGCCGTCCTCATCATCTCCTCCGAGCTCGATGAGATCTACGCCCTGGCCGACCGGATCGCCGTCATGTACCGCGGACGGATCGTCGGCACCGTCCCCGCCGACACCGCCCGTGACGCCCTGGGCCTCATGATGGCCGGCACCCCCGCCGAGCAGGCCCTCGACCCTCAGGAGCAGACACGATGAGCACCTCCACCACCGGCTCCGGCACCGAACCGACGCCGACGGACCAGTCCGAGGACCGCCCCGAGGGGCGGACCAAGCGCGGCCCGAGCGGCCAGTCAGGCAGTCGGCCTGCCGGCCAGACCGCCGTCCTGCGGCAGGTCGCCTCCTCACCGGCCGTCGTCGGGCTGCTCGCGGTCCTGACCGCCCTGATCCTCAGCTCGATCCTCATCCTCGCGGCCGACTCCGAGGTGCGCTACACCGCCACCTACCTGTTCAACCGTCCCGGCGACTTCCTTCACGCCACCGCCTCCACCCTGAGCGAGGCCTACAGCTCCCTGCTGCGCGGCGCCATCTTCGACTGGCGCGCCACCACGGGCGTGCGCATGATCCGCCCCATCACCGACACCCTGACCAACGCCACCCCGCTCATCATTGCCGGGCTCGGCATGGCGGTGGCCTTCCGCGCCGGCCTGTTCAACATCGGCGGCCAGGGGCAGATGATCCTCGGGGCGATCACGGCCTGCTACGCGGGCATCGCCTGGAACCTGCCCCCGGTGGCCCACCTGCTCGTGGCCGTCATCGGGGCGGCCCTGGGAGGACTGGTGTGGGGCGGCATCGCCGGCGTCCTCAAGGCCCGCACCGGTGCCAACGAGGTGATCGTGACGATCATGCTCAACTCGATCGCCGCCCACCTGCTGTCCCAGGTACTCAGCCTCAAGGCCTTCAACGGGGAGGGAGAGACCGGCAACCGCAAGTCCCTGACCGTGGCGGACACCGCCCAGTACCCCTCACTGGCCGGCGACTCCTTCCGCCTCCACACCGGATTCCTCCTGGCCCTGCTGGTCGCCGTGGCCGTGTGGTGGCTCATGGAGCGCTCCCGCCTCGGCTTCCAGCTGCGGGCCACCGGCCTCAACGCCGACGCCGCCCGTACCGCCGGCATGAGCGTGCCCTGGGTGACGAGCCTGGTCATGATGATCTCCGGCGCCCTGTGCGGACTGGCCGCCACCGCGCCGGTCCTGGGCACTCAGAAGAGCATGGACGAGGTCCGTCGTGGGCACCATCGGCTTCGACGCCATCACGGTGGCACTCCTGGGACGCTCCCGCCCCGTGGGGACCGTGCTGGCCGGGCTGCTCTTCGGGGCGCTGCGCGCCGGCGGCACCGCCATGCAGGCCGCACCGGGCACCCACATCAAGATCGTCCTGGTCCTGCAGTCCACGATCGTGCTGTTCATCGCCGCGCCGCCTCTGATCCGAGCCATCTTCCGGCTCCCGGAGCGCCGAGAGTCCCCCGGCGGCACCGATCCGTCCCCCCGCCTCAGTGCCGGCCACAGCCCCGGCTGCTCCCGCCGCGAAAGGAGGCCTGAGCCATGAGCGCATCAACTGCTTCCACCGATTCTCACGCCGTGACCGCATCGGATGCGTCCGCGCCCGCGGCGGTTGCGCCCATGGATCTGAAGATCCCGATCACCGGTGTCATCGTGCTCCTCCTGCAGGGGCTCATGGTTCTGGGTGCCCGCGGCTCGACCACCTTCGACCTCACCGCCTCCTCCGACCTCTTCCGGCTCGGGGCCCCCGAGCTCAACGCGCGCATGGTCATCCTCGCCGCCGCCGGGATCGTCGCGGCGGCCACCGCCGTCGCCTTCGACCGGGCCCGGCGTCGCAGCAGGATCCCGACCTGGGGCGCCGCCCTCATCGGCGTCGGATTCGTCATCGCCTTCCTGGCCTGGGCCGGAGCCGGACGCAGCGGCGTCATCCCCCTGGTGACCATCCTGTCCTCCGCGCTGGGACTGAGCGTCCCCCTCGTCTACGGCTCGCTTGCCGGGATCATCGGGGAGCGCTCGGGCACCATCAACATCGCCATCGAGGGCCAGCTCCTGGGCGGGGCCTTCCTGGGCGCCGTCGTCGCCTCGGCCTGCTCCAACCCGTGGGTGGGGCTCCTGGCCGCACCCGTGGCCGGAGTCCTCGTGGCGCTCCTGCTGGCCCTGTTCGGACTGCGCTACCGGGTCAACCAGATCGTCGTCGGCGTCGTCCTCAACGTCCTGGTCTCCGGGCTCACCGGCTTCCTGTTCTCCACCTTCCTGTCCTCCAGCCCCAGCCTCAATCGGGCCCTGCGCCTGCCGACCCTGGCGGTGCCACTACTGTCCCGGATCCCGCTCGTCGGGCCGGTCCTCTTCCGCCAGACGATCCTCGTCTACCTCATGTACGCGGCCGTGGCGGTCCTGTCCGTCATGCTCTTCCGCTCCCGGTGGGGACTGAGGCTGCGGGCCTGCGGTGAGCACCCCAAGGCCGCCGACACCGTCGGCATCAACGTCATGCGCACCCGCGTGACCAACCTGGCCCTGGCCGGGGCGCTGGCGGGACTGGGAGGGGCCTTCTTCACCGTCGGCTCGGGCCTGTCCTTCGAGAACGACATGACCGCCGGCAACGGCTACATCGCCCTGGCCGCCGCGATCCTGGGCTGCCTGGCGGCCCTGGGCTCCCTGGGGGCGGCCCTGCTCTTCGGCTTCGCCACCTCCGTGGCCCAGACCCTGCCGGTCATCGGCAGCTCGGTCTCACCCGACATCATCTCCATGATCCCCTACATCGTCACGATCCTGGCAGTGGCCGGATTCGTGGGCAGGTGCGCGCCCCGCCGCCGAGGGGTGCCCTACCGTGAGCAGCATCGCCCACTGCTCTGACCGACGCCCACTGGCAGGGCCCTGCACGCGCTCGCCGTGGAGGCCGCTGACCCACGCCTACGCCCCTACTCCCGCTTCCAGGTCGGCGCCGCCGCCCTGGTCGACGACGGCCGACTCGTCTCGGGATGCAACGTGGAGAACGCCGGCTACGGCGTCACCCTGTGCGCCGAGTGCGGCCTCGTCTCCGAGCTCATCCGCACCGGAGGAGGGCGCCTGGTCGCCTTCGCCTGCGTGGACGCCCATGGCCGGGCCTTAGCTCCCGTGTGGGCGCTGCCGCCAGCTCCTGAGCAGAGCACGCCGCCGACGGTATGGTGCTGGCCATGCCCTCGGGGATGATGAGCATCGACGAGGTCCTGCCCGATCGCTTCTCCGCCGCCGACGTCGAACGCGTCGTCGGCCAGCAGGGCTGAGGACCGGCTGACCAGCAGCCACAGATGATGGAGGAGAGCCCCGTGACCGTCCCCGCCGCACCACCGGCCGTCGAGCCCTTCGACGCCGTCGACGTCATCGCCGCCAAGCGCGACGGCGCCGCCCTGACCGACGCCCAGATCGACTGGGTCGTGGACGCCTACACCCGCGGCGCCGTCGCCGAGGAGCAGATGAGCGCCCTGGCCATGGCCATCTACCTGCGCGGCATGAGCCGGGCCGAGATCGCCCGCTGGACCGGTGCCATGATCGCCTCCGGGGAGCGCATGGACTTCTCCGGCCTGACCCGCCCCACGGCGGACAAGCACTCCACCGGGGGAGTGGGGGACAAGATCACCCTGCCACTGGCGCCGCTCGTGGCCGTCTTCGGCGTGAGCGTCCCCCAGCTGTCCGGGCGCGGGCTCGGGCACACCGGCGGGACCCTGGACAAGCTGGAGTCCATCCCCGGCTGGCGGGCCGACCTCACGGGCGAGGAGATCCTGGCGATGCTCGATGCCGGCGGCCCCGGCGCCGTCATCTGCGCCGCCGGGGCGGGCCTGGCCCCCGCCGACAAGCGCCTCTACGCCCTGCGCGACACCACCGCCACCGTCTCCTGCGTCCCCCTCATCGCCTCCTCGATCATGTCCAAGAAGATCGCCGAGGGGACCGGCGCCCTCGTCCTGGACGTCAAGGTCGGCTCGGGCGCCTTCATGAAGGAGATCGACCAGGCCCGCGAGCTCGCCTCCACCATGGTGGCCCTGGGCACCGACGCCGGAGTGACCACCCGCGCCCTGCTCACCGACATGTCCACCCCGCTCGGGCTCACCGCCGGCAACGCCCTCGAGGTCGCCGAGTCCCTCGAGGTGCTCGCCGGCGGGGGACCGGCCGACGTCGTCGACCTCACCGTGGCCCTGGCCCTGGAGATGTGCGCCGCCGCCGGCAGACCCGTCGCGGAGGACGAGGCCCGTGCCGCCCTGGCCGACGGGCGCGCCATGGACGTCTGGCGCGACATGGTCGCGCGCCAGGGCGGGGACCCGGAAGCACCTCTGCCCGTCGCCCTGGAGACCGAGACCGTCACCGCCCCGGCCGATGGCGTCCTGACCGCCCTGGACGCCCTCGCCGTCGGGGTGGCCGCCTGGCGTCTCGGGGCCGGGCGGGCCCGCAAGGAGGACCCGGTCCAGGCGGTTGCCGGCGTCACCATGCACGCCAAGCCGGGCGACGAGGTGCGCGCCGGCCAGCCGCTGCTCACCCTGCACACGCCACGCCCGAGCGCTTCACCCGCGCCCGGGAAGCCCTCGCCGGCGGCATCGTTATCTCCGAGGCCGGATCGCCGGAGGCGGCCGACGCCGTGGCCCGCCGGGAGCGCGGCGTCATCCTGGAGCGCATCGGATGACCACGCCCCGGCCGGTGGAGCCCGCCATCGTCGCCCGAGCCGTCAACTCCCGGCTGCGGGTGGGCCGCCTCACCCAGGCGGGCCAGGCCATCACCCTGACCCAGACCGACGCCACCACCTGCGGGCCCACCTGCCTCCTGGCCGCCCGCCTGCTCCTGGCGCCCGGAGAGCGTGCAGCGGTGACGGACGACCTCGCCCAGGAGATGACCGCCTCGCCACCCGGCCGAGAAGGCAAACAGCTGATGTCTATCCTGTCCCACCACCAGGTACGGATCCAACGGGCCATGAACGTGCACGGCCTGGGAGTCCTGCCCTGGCCGAAGGTGCTCGGCTCCACGCCCTGGTCCGTGGCCCGGCAGATGACCGAGATCGCGAGCGTCTGCGCCCCGGGCAGCGGGCGCCGTCGCTACACGGTGAGGTGGGTGAGCGACCACGGTCCCACCTGGGGCAGTGAGGTCGCCTCGATCCGTGAGGTGCTGGCAGGCGGGCTCCCGGTCATCCTGGTCACCGGTGGTCCGCTCGTTCTCGATGACGACGCCGAGGGGGACCCCACTGCGAGGGCGAGGCTGCGCGCCTCCCTGGCGCGAACCCCGGCCGTGCCCCGCCACTACGTCTTGGCCCTGCCCTGGCGGTCCGTTGAGCAGGACGACCCCGGTGAGGGGCGCGCGCACATCTATGAGCCCTCCAGCGGATCGGTGCGCCCTCGACCTGACCGCCCCGCGCGATCCACGCCGCCCCGGCCCCCGCGAGCTCGGCAACTGGCCCCGCGTCATCGCCGTCATCGCGCCCGAAAACAATCCATGACGAGTACCAGTTGTGTGGGAGTGATATCCATGTCGACACGGCGAGCCATGCCACTCATCACCGTGCGCGATCTTGATGCTGCCATTGAAGCGTATCGTCGCCTCACCGGGATGGAGGTGGTCATGAATCATGGCTGGATCGCCACCCTGTCCCCGCCAGGGGATCGTTCCATCCAAATCAGTTTGATCGCCTCTGATCCCACTGCTCCGGTCAACCCGGCGGTCTCCATCGAGGTGGATGATCTGGATGACGCCTACCGGATCGCGCGGGAGAACGGCTGGGAGATCGTGCATGAACTCGCTGTGGAGGAGTGGGGGGTGCGTCGTTTCTTCTTCCGGGATGCGGACGGAAACATCGTGAATGTCCTTTCCCATCTGTGATTCCAGCGTTGACGGTATGTCGTGTGGTTGCTTTGCCCGTGTCAGGTAGGTCGGTCCATGATGGTATGGACGCTCTTGAAAGGACCCCCATGACCACGCGCGCCCAGATCGCCCGCCTCATCGACCACACCCTCCTCAAGCCCGAGACCACTGCCGCCCAGGTCGACGCGCTCATCGCCGAAGCCGCCGCCCTGGGCACCTACAGCGTGTGCGTCTCCCTGAGCCTCCTGCCGCTGGGGGTTCCCGACACACTGCATGTGGCCACCGTCTGCGGCTTCCCCTCCGGCGCCCACGCCACCTCCGTCAAGGCCGACGAGGCCGCCGACGCCCTCGCCAAGGGCGCTGAGGAGATCGACATGGTCGTCAACCTCCGCCTCGTCAAGGAGGGCGACGTCGACGCCGTCGAGGCCGATATCCGCGGTGTGCGCGAGGCCTGCCCGGGCGCCGTCCTCAAGGTCATCATCGAGTCCGCCGCCCTCACCGATGAGGAGATCGTCTCCACCTGCCGCGCCGCCGAGGCCGCCGGGGCCGACTTCGTCAAGACCTCCACCGGCTTCCACCCCGCCGGCGGAGCCTCCACCCACGCCGTCGCCCTCATGCGCGCCACGGTGGGAGACCGCCTCGGCGTCAAGGCCTCCGGCGGAATCCGCACCGCCGCCGACGCCCTCGCCATGGTCGAGGCCGGCGCCAACCGCCTGGGCTATCCGCCAGCGCCGCCGTCCTGGAGGGCTGGAGCGTCTGAAGACGACCGAGCGTCACCGCATATCACCGCACATCACCGAACATCACTGACGGGCCCGGCATGACAGCCGGGCCCCGTTAGCCGTCCGCACTGGCATGAAACAGAAAGGATCGCCTCAACTTGCCAAGTTTCGGGCAACCGAAACTATACTTGGCTCTATGAGAACCATCCCCAGTATGAGTCGCCGCAGCGTCGCGGCGCTTGCCTGCCTCGCCCTGTCCGCTCCCGCCCTGGCTGCCTGTGGTCACAGCTCGACCTCGGCCGACGCCGCGGGAACGGTCAAGGCGGTCGCCTCCACCACGCAGATCTGCGACTACATCACCCAGCTCGCCAGCGGCGACGCCTCCAGTGAGCTCTCCTTCGACCGCACCGGCGCGGACGGCAAGACCCAGCACTTCGGCGCCGACGCCGCCACGGCCAAGTCCCACCTCAAGCTCACCTGCCTGCTGGCCCCCAACGCCTCGGCGCACGAGCACGACATGACCACGGCCCAGTCCAAGGCCCTGTCCGAGGCGGATCTCTTCTTCGTCTCCGGGGTCGACCTCGAGCACTTCCTGGACTCCGCCGTCGACTCCACCGGCTTCAAGGGCACCATGGTGGTGACCTCCGGGGTCGCCGGGGCCGCCGACGTCGATGACCTGGCCGCCCAGAAGAAGAAGGAGGAGGCCAAGCCCTACAAGGTCGACCGAGGGCAGCGCCAAGGTCGAGGTCGCCAAGTGGCCCTTCCCGCCGGAGGAGGGCGAGAGTGAGCCCGAGTTCCGCTTCGACCCGCACGTGTGGACCTCGCCGAAGAACGCCATCGTCCAGGTCACCAATATCGGTGCCGCCCTGGAGAAGGCCGCTCCCGATCAGGCCGGCGTCTTCCGCAGCCACGTGGACGCCTACGTCGCCAAGCTCAAGAAGCTCGACGAGTGGGCCGCCGGCTCTCTCAACTCGGTGCCCCAGGACAAGCGGGTCCTGTTCACCAGCCATGACGCCTTCGGCTACTTCAGCAAGGAGTTCGGCGTGAAGTTCGAGGGCGCTGCCCTGTCCGACTTCAACGCCCAGCAGGACGCCACCGCCGACAAGATCAAGGAGACCGCGGACAAGGTCAAGGCCTCCGGGGCTGTGGCCATCTTCGCTGAGAACTCCAACAACCCCAAGTCCATCCAGAAGGTCGCCGAGGTCGCCGGCGTTAAAGCGGTCATCGGAGACGAGGCCCTCTACGGCGACTCCCTGGGGACCCCCGGATCCGACGGTGAGACCTACATCGGCTCCATCCTCCACAACGTCTCCAACCTCACCAAGGCCTGGGGAGGCACGGTCACCGAGATCCCCGCCGACCTCGCCCAGTGGACCCCCAAGGCCTCCGACGTCAAGTGAGGAACCGATGACAGACCCCCGTGATCGCGCTCCCGCCATGACCTCCCCGGCCATTCCGACCGCTGCCGCCGAACCGATCGTCACCCTGGAGGACGCCTCCTTCTCCTACGGCTCCTCCACCGTGCTCACCGGCGTCGACGGCCAGGTCCCGGTCGGGCAGGCCCTCGCCCTCGTCGGCCCCAACGGCTCGGGCAAGACGACACTCATGCGGGCACTGCTCGGCATGGTGACCGTCAGCAAAGGCCGGGTGCGTGTTAACGGGGCGGCACCGGGCGAGCACCACGGGGGTCCGTCGGATACGTTCCTCAGCTCAGCGACCTCGACCCCACCTTCCCCGTCACCGTGCGGGAGGTGGTCCAGATGGGCATGTACTCCCAGCTCGGCATCCTGCGGCGCCCCGGCGCCGAGGCCCGTCGTCGGGCACTGGAGGCCCTTGAGAGCGTGGGGCTGGCCGACCGAGCCGAGCGACGCTTCGGCACCCTGTCCGGCGGCCAGCAGCAGCGAGTCCTCGTGGCGCGCTGCGTGGCCGCACGGCCCCGCCTCATCCTCCTCGATGAGCCCTTCAACGGCCTGGACCAGCCCAACCGCGAGGCCCTCCTGTCCATCATTACCGACCTCAAGGACCAGGGCATCTCCCTGATCATCTCCACCCACGACCTCGTCCTGGCCCAGGAGACCTGCGAGCAGGCGGCCCTCCTGGCCGGACGTCAGATCGCCTTCGGCCCGCGCGACGACGTGCTCGTGGCCCGCTACATCGACGAGGCCTACGGCGGCCACGGCACGACTCGGCTGCTGGGGCTTCGCTCCGGCACGGGCACGCAGGAGCTGTCATGAGTGACGCGATGACGCTCTTCAGCCAGACCCTCGAGCAGCTGCGCCTGGCGGCCGTCAACGTCCCCGGACTCACGGACCTGGCTGACGCCCCCTTCCTCTTCCGCCCCCTGGTCATGGTGGTGCTTCTGGGTGTCGTCGCCGGTGTCATCGGTGTCATCGTCAACCTGCGCAGCGCCGAGTTCAGTGCCGAGGCCATGGTCCACGCCGTCTTCCCCGGGATCGTCGCCGGCGCCGTCTACTGGGGGATCGACGCGATCATCCCGGCGGCCTCCGTCGTCGCCGTCGTCGCGGCCCTGGTCCTGACCATCGTCTCCCACCGCTCGCGTCGGGGTGAGGGCATCCGAGGCCGGCACCGCCGTCGTCCTCACCAGCTTCTTCTCCATCGGGCTCATTCTGTCCCTGGCCAAGGGCGACATGTCCGGCCAGCTCGAGGCCCTCATGTTCGGGCGCCTCCTGGAGGTCACCGATGCGCGCCTCGCGCAGGCGCTCATCGTGTGCGCCGTCGCGCTCCTGCTCATCATGGCGACCTGGAAGGAGCAGGTCGCCTACGCCTTCGACCGCACCGGTGCCCGGGCATCCGGGCTGAGGCTGCTCATGCTCGACCTGGTCCTCAACACCGCCATCGCGGCCGCGGTCGTCTCCGCCTCGACGGCGGTGGGCATCCTCCTCGTCATCGGCTACCTCGTCATCCCCGGTGCGACGGCGCGCATCCTCGCCTCCCAGGTGCGCACCATGGTCCTTGTCGCCATTGCCGTTGGTGTGGGCGGGGGATACCTCGGCATGCTGCTCATGGCTCTGCCCGAGACCCTCGACAAGCCGATCTCCCCGCAGGCCACTGTTGCCCTGGTGATGACGGGGATCCTCCTGCTCGCCGTCTGCGTTGCCGCCGTGCGCGAGAGGCTCCGCAGACCGGCTCGGCGCGCTCGCTCGGCGCAGCCCGCAACAGCTGTGTCGACCTCGACGACGGCGAGCGCGGACGCCACCGTTGATCGTGCTGGGGGACCAGAGGGGGCGGCGAGTGCTGTTGCCCCGATGGCCGAAGGAGGCCGGGCATGAGTATCGGCCTCGATATCCTCCTGCTGCCCCTCATGGAGGTCGTTCTCATGGGGCTGCTGGCCGGGCTCGTGGGTGCGCTCGCACTGGTCCATCGCCGGATCTTCTTCACCGAGTCACTCACCCACGCGACCTTCCCGGGCGCGATCGTCGGCGTGGTCGCAGCCGCCTGGTTCTCGCGGGTGATCCTCGGTCAGCGGGCCGACTTCACTCTCCTGTCCACCCTGGTACTGGTGGGGGCCGCCCTCATGTGCCTGCCGATGATCTGGCTCATGCGGCGCCTGTCCCGGGTTCCCGGGGTCTCATCCCAGTCGGCCGCCGGCGTCGTCCTCACCTTCGGCTTCGCCCTGGGCTACTTCCTCAACAAATGGTTCTCCCCGCTGCCGATCAAGGTGGACTCCTTCCTGGCCGGATCCGTGCTCAACGTCAACCACGTCGACGTCATCGCCGTCGGCGCCGTCCTGGTGATGACGGTCCTCGTGCTCCTGGTGGCCGGGCGGTTCCTCACCTTCTACAGCTTCGACCCACTGGGGTACCGCGCCAGCGGGCTGAACCCCGCCTGGGCCGAGGGAACCGTCATGGTCATGATCACCTTGACCATCGTGATGCTCGTTCCCGCTGTCGGTACGATTCTGCCCATCGCACTCATTGCCGCGCCCGCGGCCGCGCTGGCGCCGTGGACGCGCACCATGCGGCACCTGCTGATCGCCGCCCCTGTTCTTGGGGCGGCCACGGCCCTGGCAGGGCTGTTGGTCGCGGTGCGGCTCAGCCTGTCCGCCGGCGGAGTCATCGCGGTGACCTCCGGGGTGGTCTACCTGCTCTCGGCCCTGGTCCACGGGGCCGTGATGAGCGGATCTCGGGTGCCGCAGCTACGCGGGGGATGAGTCCCCAGCGCCCGAATGAAAACGACCGGCGGTCTCCCGGCCTCCATGAGAACCGGAACGATTGAACACCTCAGGAGGCGCGGCGCGAGCGCATGGCTCTCAGCTGGGTGAGTGAGGCATCATCTGAGAGCTCCTGGTAGCGCGTCGAGCCGAGAGGGACCAGCGCCACCCGGCCCTGGCCATCGTGGTGAAAGCCCCAGCCGTAGCGCTTGGCCAACGGTGAGGAGCGCAGGCAGGCCTGGGGCTTGGCGAAGAAGGCCTCCCGCTGGGCGGCCCGCTCCGGAGGCTCAATGTTCTGACGGATGGCGTGCACCTCGAACAGCAGGTCGTCGGAGGTCAGCTCATAGGGGCGCTCGCTGAGGAGCCGGTACTGGAGGAGAGCGATCGTCGGGGGCTTGCCCTTCGGGCCGGCAGGAGGCTCCTGCGCGTCCTGCACCGGGCAGTCCTCGGCGACTCGGATGAATGTCTCAGCGTAGTTGGTGCTGCTCATGACCAGAACGCTAAGGGCGCCGGCCGGGGCGTCATAGAAGAAAGGCGACAGCTGGAGGCCACCGGCCCCGGCGAGGCACGGGTGCGTGCCACACTAGGAGCCATGTCAGCCGATCCGGACTGCGGTCCACGCCAGTCCCCGATCCGTCCGCAGGAGCGCACAGGGGTGCTGGCACCGGACAACCTCACCCGCTACGGCGCGCACTGGCTGGCACCCGATCCCACAGTGGCCGACGTCGTCGACCAGTACTGGTGCGTCTCATGGAACCTGGGCGACCAGAGCGTGGACCAGCGGATCATCGACGCCCCGGCCGTGACCCTGACGGTGGAGGAGGGTGACGTTCCCGCGCCCCTGGTGATCACCGGAGTCCAGGCCCGCGCCTGGCACCGCACGATTCAGGGCCGTGGAAGGGTCTTCGCCATACGGCTGCGACCGGCGGGACTCGCCGTTCTCGGCGCGCTGTCGCCCCAGTGCCTGGCCAACACCGCGCTTCCCCTGACCGAGGAGCTCGACGCTGAACTGCACGCACTCATGCGCAGGGTCGCAGCCCACCCCACGCCCCAGGCCCGCGCTCAGGCCGCCGACGAGGCGATCCGGGCACGGCTGGCCGACCACCGGCCCTCGGAGAGCGGCCTTCTGGCCAACAGGGTGGTCGATGAGCTGCGCTCCGGCTTCACCGGCGCACCGGCGACTCCCTGCCTGCGGCTCTGCATGTCAGTGAGCGCACGATCCAGCGCTGCCTGCGCGCCACCCTGGGACGCGGGCCGAGATGGGTGGGGCACCGCATCAGGCTCCAGGAGGTGGTTCTGGCACTCACGGCGCGCCCTGAGACCGACCTGGCCACGATCGCCGCAGACCTCGGCTTCGCCGACCAGTCTCACCTGTCGGGCGCCTTCAGGGCCGCCTGCGGGCTGAGTCCCAGCGCCTATCGGCGCAGCCTTGAGACCCTCATCAACGGATGACGCGGTGGAGGCCGCGCATGTGAGGCCCGCTCAGGCGGCGATCCCCAGGATGCCGCGCAGATCCTCCTTGATGGCCTCCAGGCGCTCAGTGGCCGCCTCCCGCACCTCGGCCACCGGAGTGTCATTCGTCGGCAGAATCACTTCGCAGTAGCACTTGAGCTTGGGCTCGGTCCCGGAGGGACGCACGACCACGCGGTCGTCCGAGGCCGTCACCCACACCAGCCCGTTCGTGGGGGGCAGGGTGCCGCCGTTGCCGTCCGAGACGCCGTCGAGCAGATCCACCGTCTTGGTGACCGGGGAACCGGCGAGCTTGGCCGGCGCCCCGCCCGAGCGCAGACGCTCCATGGTTGCTGGTGATGATGTCGAGGTCCTCGACCCGCATGCTCAACGGGCTCGTGGCGTGCAGCCCGTGCTCGCGAGCCAGCCGGTCGAGGAGGTCCTGTAGCGTCCGCCCCTGCTGCTTGAGCACGGAGGTCAGCACCGCCAACCTCACCGAGGCGGAGATACCGTCCTTGTCCCGCACCGCAGCGGGATCGACGCAGTACCCCAGCGCCTCCTCGTAGCCGAAGACCAGCCCCGGCTCCCGACTGATCCACTTGAAGCCCGTCAGGGTGCGGCGGAAGCCCAGCCCGTGGGACTGGGCGATCCGGCGCAGCAGCGGGAGGAGACCACGGAGCAGGCCAGGACCCCGTTGCCGGCGAAAGCGGCCAGCTCGGCGGCCTGCTCGCCCAGGAGCGCGCCGACCTCATCGCCGGTCAGCTGACGCCAGCCGCCGGGGGCATCCGCGTCCGGGATCGCGGCGGAGCAACGATCAGCATCGGGTCGTTGGCGATCACCAGGTCCGCCTCGACCTCCCGCGCCTTGTCCAGTGCCAGGTCCAGCGCCCCGGGCTCCTCCGGGTTGGGGAAGGCGACCGTCGGGAAGTCCGGGTCGGGCTCGAACTGCTCAGTCACCTCGACGACGTCGGTGAACCCGACCCGGGCAAGCACCTCACGACAGGTGGCCCCGCCCACGCCGTGCATTGCGGTCAGAACGATCCTCACCGGGGCAGGGGCCTTCATCCGGGCCGCCTGGGCCGCCCGCTCGACGTACTCCTCCCGGATAGCCCGGGTCGACCGTCTCCCAGCCCGACTGCGGGCGGGGTACGGATCCGACCGGGCCCACGGCGTCGATCGCCGCAGCGATCTGGCGTGTCATAGGGGGAACGATCTGAGCTCCCTGACCCGAGTCGGTCACGGCCCGCCCACCCAGGTAGACCTTGTAGCCGTTGTCCTGGGGCGGGTTGTGCGACGCGGTCACCATGACGCCGGCATCAGCCTCCAGGCGACGCAGCGCGAATGCGAGCACCGGGGTGGGGACAGTGCGACTCGAAGAGGATGGCCCGTCCGCCTGCCCCGGTGACGACCGCGGCCGTATCGCGGGCGAACTGCTCGGAGTTATGGCGGGCGTCATAACCGATGACGACGCTGAAGCCCTCACCGAGACGGGCCTTGAGATAAGCCGACAGACCCCGCCGCGGCTCGAATGACGACGACCCGATTCATCCGGTTGGGGACCACCGCCCGAGGCGACCCGCGCAAACCCGGCGGTGCCGAAAGGCGAGCGTGCCGCTGAAGGCGTCTGCGAGGCTGCCTGAGCCGCCTCGGGCCTGCTCTCCATGAGAACTGGCTGCAGCCGAGGGAGCTCAGTGAGCTCGGCGCGGGTGGCTGGATCCGGATCGTCCTGGATCCAGGCGTTCACGGCAGCGTCGTCGTACACGTCTACAGGGCCTCGGGTCATATCGCGACGGTACCGCGACAAAAAGTGATGGAAACGCTCACAATGACGCTCCTCACGGGTGTTTCCAAACACAAGGAGAATCTCAGTCACGGAAACGGTGCGATCGCACCTGAAATAAGATGTAAACTTAAATTAAGTTTTTGCGATATGCAATTCGAGGTCTATTTTTGAGAGTTTGTGAGATATGTGACGATGCTGGGAAAGGGAGGGGGTGAGGGTCGATGACTGGGACCTTTGTCGGGCTGATGTCCTCCGCTTCTGCGCACCGGACACATCGCCACCTCGGCCGGATTAGGGGATCATGGCCGCATGAGTACACGCGAGTCCTACCGCAAGGGACCAGTGGTGCTGCGCGGCACCCAGATCCCCACCCAGACCACCGACGCGCGGCTGCTGAGCAGTGACGCCGACGCCGACTGGCTCCACGCCGACCCGTGGCGGGTCATGCGCATCCAGGCCGAGTTCGTCGAGGGCTTCGGTGCTCTGGCTGAGCTGGGGCCGGCCATCAGCGTCTTCGGCTCGGCCCGCACCAAGCCCGAGGATCCCTCCTACCGAGTGGCCATGGAGGTTGGGGCCGGGCTGACGCGCGCCGGCTACGCCGTGATCACCGGAGGCGGACCGGGCATGATGGAGGCCGCCAACCGCGGCTGCCACGAGGCCGGCGGCACCTCGGTGGGCCTCGGGCATCGAGCTGCCCCACGAGCAGGGCATGAACGACTACGTCGACCTCGGGGTCAACTTCCGCTACTTCTTCGCCCGCAAGACCATGTTCGTCAAGTACTCCGACGGATTCGTCGTCATGCCCGGCGGCATGGGGAACCCTCGACGAGCTCTTCGAGGCTCTCACCCTGGTCCAGACCCAGAAGATCTCCTCCTTCCCCATTGTCCTGGTGGACAGCGGCTACTGGGGCGGGCTGCTGGAGTGGCTGCGCACCACGATGATTGAGCGTGGCATGATCTCCGCGACCGACCCCTGATCTGCTTCACGTCGTCGACGGCGCCGAGGCTGCGGTGGACTACGTGGTCAGTGCTGCCCGGCAGCTGCGCAATGGGCGGGCTGGGGCGTGAGTCGCGTCATGGCAGGCGCACCCTCGAACGTTGCACCTTGAATGGCGTAGAATATGACAGGTCGCGCGGCGATGTGCCCGCGCAGCACTGACGAAAGGTGAGCACATGGCTGCCATGAAGCCCCGGACCGGAGACGGCCCTCTCGAAGTCGTCAAGGAAGGCCGCGCCATCATCATGCGGGTTCCGCTTGAAGGCGGCGGTCGACTCGTCCTCGAGATCACGGCCGACGAGGTCAAGGAGCTTGGAGAGGCTCTGGCCAACGCCAAGATCTGATCGATCCGGGCGGCCTGGGTACGGCCGGTTCCACGCGGTCCTCGGCGTCGAGGAACCGGCGGCCGGGTCATCCAGCCTCACGAGAGAGGGTCGGACCTGTGACGGGTCCGACCCTCTTCCTGTCCTCGGCCTTGCTGACGGCGCGCTATCAGGTCTGGCGCACGGAGACGAGCAGGCCGTCTCCCGACGGGCAGCAGCGTCGTCAGCAGCGCCTGGGAGGCGCGCAGCGCCTTGCCGAGCTCGCGGGCGGCCACCGTGGTGACGTCGCGGCGGGCCGGGTCGGCCACGTGATCGTTCCACAGGGCCCGGGTGACGGCCAGGACCCCGCCTCGGCGCAGCATCCGCAGCGCGTTGGAGGCCAGCAGGATCGCCTCCTCCGGGGCGACGTCGAGCACCACCATGTCGTAGGAGCGGGCCGCCATCCGCGGCATGACGTCCGAGGCTCGTCCCTGGATGATGCGGGTGCGCGAGGAGGGGTAGCCGGCCCCGTCGAAGGCGCGGCGGGCCTCGCGCTGGAGCTCGGGCTCGACATCGATCGTGGTGAGGACTCCCGTCGGTGCCCATGCCGCCCAGCAGCCACAGGCCCGAGACGCCGGTGCCGGTGCCCACCTCGGCCACGGACTTGGCGCCCACTGAGGCGGCCAGCATCCGCAACGCTGCACCGGTCCCCGAGGACACCGGGGTGATGCCGAGCTCGAGCCCGCGTATGCGGGCCTGGGCGGTGGCCTCGTCCTCCGCGGTGAAGTCCTCCGTGTAGGACCAGCTCAGCGTCTTGTCCGCACTCACTGTGAGCCTTTCTCCCTGCTGCGGGGCGCCAGGTGCAGCCCCTCAGCCTCATTGTTCCAGGTGTTCGGCCCGATAGGGGGAAGGGCGGATGCCCGGGTGAGTCCGCCGGTAGGCGAACCGATGCGGAGCCGACCTGTGAGGACTCCTTATACTGAGCGGCGTGTTCGGCATCTCTGGATCTGAGTTCCTCGTCATCGTCCTGGTGGCGGTGGTTGTGGTGGGGCCGCAGCGCCTGCCCGAGTACACCCGCAAGCTCACGCAGATGGTGCGTCAGCTCAGGGTGTTCCTGGACAACGCGCGCAGCCAGATCGCCGAGGAGGTCGGCCCCGAGATGGCCGACCTGGACCTGTCCAGCCTTGATCCCGCGCCAGTACGACCCCCGCAAGATCGTGCGCGACGCCCTGGGGAGGACATCGACGCCATCCGCGAGGACCTCGCTCACCCCTTCAGGGTCCGTCGGCTCGGCGCTAAGGGAGATCTCCGACGATGCCGCCCAGGCCGTCAACGACGTCGTCACGCAGGACCGGGCCAACTCGCTGAGCAAGCAGATCGAGGCCAAGCGGGCCGAGCATCTGGGAGAAGATCTGAGAGGACGCCTCTGACACGAGGGCGCTGAGCAGGTCGAGGGCCGAGTCGAGGCTCCTGAGGCGCGACACCCCATCCGAGACTCAGGAGGCTCAGGAGAGCTCCGCGCCTCACGCAGAGGGTGCTCCAGGGGACGAACGACGCCGAGGCCCGAGGCAGACCGAGCCCGCCGAGCCAGGCCGAGCCGCTCGAGAGTCCCTGAGACCGAGCTGAGCCTGTCGATCGAGTCGAGCCCAGCGCGCCGGAGCCGGTGGAGGTCCCCGACGAGCCTGGTCGAGCCGGAGGGCTGATCCCTCCGTGCGATGCACGCCGAGGACGCCTCGCGTGACGGGCAGTCATGCCCGCACCCGGTGCGCCCTCTGTCTCCGCGTGACATCGTGCGCGCCGCCAACGCCGCCGCCCGCACCCGCGCCGAGGCCGCGCGCGTCGCCGTCGACTTCTGACCTCATCGGGTCGGGACCTCGCGTAGCCGGGTCAGAAAGACCGCCGGCTACGCGAGACTCGGCCCCGGTGAGAGGGTCAGGCGGGGCCGGCTCAGGCCGGGGTGACTCCCAGGCTCTTGCCGGCCAGGCCACGGGCGCGGTGGGTCAGACGCTGGGCGACGGCGGACAGCTCCAGGGCCGCGGGGGCGTCGGCGGCCGGCTTGCCGTCGTCGGCCACGGCAGCCGGACAACCGGTGTCGGAGCCCTCCCGCAGACGGATGTCCAGCGGCAGCTGAGCCAGGAGCGGGACCTCGTAGCCGAGGGTCTCGCTCAGGGAGGCGCTGACGATTGCGCCTCCGCCGGAGCCGAAGATCTCCAGGCGCGAGCCGTCGGGCTGAGGCATGTAGGACATGTTCTCGATGACGCCCACCACCTTCTGGTGCGTCTGGGCGGCGATGAGCCCGTTCGCTCAGCCACCTCGGCGGCGGCCGTCTGCGGGGTGGTGACCACGAGGATCTCGGCGTTCGGCAGCAGCTGTGCCACCGAGATGGTCACGTCTCCGGTCCCGGGCGGCAGGTCCAGCAGGAGGACGTCCAGGTCGCCCCAGAAGACGTCGGAGAGGAACTGCTGGACGGCGCGGTGCAGCATGGGGCCGCGCCAGACGACCGGCTGCTTGTCCTCGACGAACATGCCGATCGAGATGACCTTCACCCCGTGGGCCACGGGCGGCACGATCATGCCGTCGAGCTGGGTGGGGACCCGGTCCACGCCCAGCATGCGGGGGATGGAGAAGCCGTAGATGTCGGCGTCGACGACGCCCACGCTCAGGCCCTGGGCGGCCATGGCAGCGGCCAGGTTCGCGGTCACCGAGGACTTGCCGACCCCGCCCTTGCCTGAGGTCACGGCGTAGACCCGGGTGAGGTTGCCCGGCTGGGTGAAGGGAACCACCGGTTCAGCGGCCCCTCCGCGCAGCCGGCGGCGCAGCTCGGCCCTCTGCTCATCGTTCATGACGCCCAGACTCACCTGCACCCCGGTGACACCCTCGACAGAGCCGACCTCGCGCTGGGTATCGGCGGTGATCGTGTCCTTCAGCGGGCACCCGGCCACGGTCAGGAGCACCTCGACACTGACCACGCCGTCCTCGGCGATGTCAACGGAGGAGACCATTCCCAGGTCGGTGATGGGGCGGCGCAGCTCGGGGTCGATGACCCGGTCCAGCGCCTCCATGACGGCGTCATGAGTCGGTTGCGGCATGGCCCCATCCTAGGGGTGGTCCTCGGCGCCTCGACAGGTGGCGCGCCCACGTGAGAAGGGCAGGCCGTCCTCAGCGGGAGGGGCGCTGACCCTGGGATGGTTGCCGGGTCTCGTCGTCGCCCCTCCTGGAACTCGGCGATCTCCTCTCGGGTGAGGCGCTCCTCGGCGAGGATCTCGCTGAGCATGTCACGTAGTTCGCTGCGCACGAAGTCGCGGGTGGCGACGTCGTTCATGGCCAGACGCAGGGCGGCGATCTCCCGGGTGAGGAACTCGGTGTCCTCCAGGTTGCGCTGGGCGCGCTGGCGGTCCTGCTCGGCGGTGACGCGGTCGCGGTCGTCCTGCCGGTTCTGGGCCAGCATGATGAGGGGGCCGAGTAGGAGGCCTGGGTGGAGAAGGCCAGGTTGAGCAGGATGAAGGGGTAGGGGTCCCATGCCCGCTGCACCTTGGCCAGGACGAGGTTCGCCACGATCCAGGCGATGACGAAGACCGACATGTAGAGCACGAACTGGGGCGAGCCCATGAATCGGGCGGTCGCCTCGGCGAAGCGGCCGAATCCGTCCGAGCGGGAGGCGTGCGCCGGGGTGGGTTCGGCGTAGCCACCGCAGGCGGCTGTCGGGCAGCGGCTGGTCGAGCTGGTCAGGCATTGGCGCCCCTCTCGATCGTCTCGTCGGTGACGGCCTCGTCGGCCACGCGCCAGTCGTCGGGCATGAGGTGGTCCAGGACGTCGTCGACGCTGACGGCGCCCAGCAGGCGCCCGGCGTCGTCGAGGACCGGCAGGGCCGTCAGGTTGTAGGTGGCCAGCAGGCGCGTGACGGTACCGATGGAGTCCTCGGGCTCGCACGGAGTCGACGTCGGTGTCCACGATCGATCCGACCAGCCGCTGGGGGCGCTCGCGCAGGGGTCCGCTGGAAGTGGACCACGCCCAGGAACTTGCCGGTGGGGCGACTCCAGGGGAGGGCGGCACACGAAGCCGATGGCGGCCAGGGCGGGGGGATCTCGGCCTTGCGGGACTGGGCCAGGAAGGTCGCCACCGTCGCCTCGGGGGCAGGATGATCGGCTCGGTGGTCATGAGGCCACCGGCGGTGTAGTCGTCGTAGGCCATGAGGCGGCGCACGTCCTCGGCCTCCTCGGGCTCCATGAGGCCCAGGAGCTCGGCGGCCTTGAGCTGGGGGAGGTCGGCGACCAGGTCGGCGGCGTCGTCGGGCTGCATGGCGTCCAGGACGTCGGCGGCGCGCCCGGCCTCCAGGCGGGACAGGAGTGCGACGGCGTCCTCGTTGCCGAGCTCCTCGAGGACGTCGGCCAGGCGCTCGTCGGTCAGCTCGGCGGCCACGCGCATCTGGCTGTCCTGGGGCAGGGTCGCGCATGACGTCGGCCAGGTCGGCCGCCTGAGGTCCTCCAGGGTGGCCAGCAGCGCCGTGGCGCCCTGCTGGTCGGCGCTGGCCGCCAGGCCCGCTGACCTCCTCGGGGCGCACCGTGAAGGTCTCCCCGCGGCGCAGGCCCAGCGGGCCCCGTGGAGGCGCGCTGGACGAACAGGCGGGTCACCTTCCAGTCCATGCCGCGGTCGCGCTCGATGGCCACGTCCCGCACGGTGACGGTTCCCGATCCGTCGCGCATGGTGACCACCCGGTCCAGCAGCTCGCCGACGACGAGGGTCTCCACGTGGCGCTGGGTGAAGCGGCGGATGTTCATCAGACCGGTGGTGATGACGGCGCCCGGGCTCGATCGCGGTGATCCCGCGACAGGGGCAGGAAGACGCGGCGCCGGCTGGAGACCTCGATGACGAAGCCCGACGGCTCGCGGCTCCCCACGCATCTGCAGCAGGACGACGACGTCATGAACCTTGCCCACCGCGTCGCCCAGGGGGTCGAAGACGGAGGTACCGATGAGGCGGGCCACAAATACCCTGCTGGTCGTGCGCGTCCTGGTGTTCTCCACAAGCCAAGCCTATGCGCCTGAGGCGTGAATGGCTGCTGATGGGGCGCTACCGCGTGCCCGCGCGTGCGACGATAGCTCCCATGAGTGCCAATCCGAGCCCGCTGTCCTCCCTGACCTCATCCAGTGGTGGTGTGATGCCCCAGGGGAGGAGGTGGCCTCCTTCGCGACCTACCCCGAGGCGCAGAGGGCCGTCGACGCCCTGTCGGATCAGGGCTTCCCGGTCCAGCACCTGGCGATCATCGGCACCGACCTGCGTCAGGTCGAGCGCATCACCGGACGCATGAGCTGGGGGCGCGCGGCGATGTCGGGGGCCATGAGCGGCCTGTGGATCGGGATGTTCTTCGGCATCATCATGTCGGTGGCCGGCAGCAACGGGCCCCGGCTCAGCTTCTGGGCCTGCGTCCTGCTGGGGGTGCTGTGGGGCATCGTCTTCCAGCTCTTCAGCTACGCCCTGACGCGCGGGGCGCCGTGACTTCACCTCGATCAGCCAGGTCGTGGCCTCGCGCTACTCGATCATCGCCGCTCGTGAGGTTCATGAGGCAGCCCAGGCCCTGGCCGACGTGCCCGGGCAACCTCTCGCGCGGGGAGAGGCGCGCAGCGCGTCCCAGGAGCGTCGTCGGGCCCGGGAGGAGCTTCCGGGCCCGACGGCCTTCGGCTCGCGCCCCGATGAGCAGCCCTCGCTTCGGGGTGCGACTGCCCGCAGCCCGGCAGCAGCCCCCTGACGTGAGCCTCCGCCTCGGCCTCGGTGCCGTCGCCCGGCCGTCTCCGACGTCTCCCTGAGGATTACGACCCCGTTCCGGCGTCCCTCGCGCCGAGAGCGATCAGGAGGATCAGGGAGGCCTCGACGACGTCGCAGGACTCCGGCGATGAGGCCGGCTCGGGTGACGAGAACTGATCAGCGCTGAGGGACGAGGGATTTCAGCAATGAGCATTCCGGTGGGTCTGTCGACCGCCTGCGTGGTTCCCGGCAGTGTTCCCGACACCTTCGCCATCGCCCAGGAGCTGGGCTACGACGGCGTCGAGATCATGGTCTGGGTGAGAGGCCTCCCAGGACGCCATCCCGGCTGGCGGCCCTGGTGGAGAAGTTCGACCAGCCGGTGCTGGCGGTCCACGCCCCCACGCTGCTGGTGACCCGCGGGGTCTTCGGCGTGGATCCCCTGGGACAAGGTGGACCGTTCCATCGAGCTGGCCCACTACCTCGAGGCGCCCACGGTGGTGCTGCACCCGCCCTTCTTCTGGCAGACCCGTTACGCGCGCTCCTTCATCGCCGGGGTCGCGCAGCGCGAGGCGACCACGGGCATTCACCTGGCGGTGGAGAACATGTTCACCTGGCGTCCCCGCCACGCCCACTCCACGCGCGACTTCCAGGCCTACTCACCCACCTGGGACCCGGTGGGGCAGGGATACAAGTCGGTGACGCTGGACATCTCCCACGCCGCCACCTCCGGCTCCGACGCGCTGGCCATGGCCCGTTCGCTGGGACCCACCCTGCGCCACCTGCACCTGACCGACGGCGTGCCCGGGCCCCTGGACGACCACCTGCTGCCCGGGCAGGGCAACCAGGACTGCGCCGGGGTCCTCAGGCACCTGGTGGCCACCGGCTTCGAGGCCGGCGGGGGACAGGTGGTCGTCGAGGTGACCACCCGGTCCATGACGGCCGCCCAGCGCCTCGAGGGGCTCGCCAGCGCCCTGGCCTTCGCCCGGGAGCACCTGGAGGGTGGGGAACCGGCTCACATCCCTGAGCCGACCCGCAAGCGCTACCGCCGCGGCTGAGCCCTGCTGCTAGCAGTAGGGCGGCCTCGTGCTCGAGGTGCGAGACGGGCTCGAGCTGGAGGGTCGCGTGCCGGATCTTGACCGGGAAGTGCTCGGCCACGCAGCCCTGGAGCCGGTCGAGGATCTCCTCGGTGTGACCGTCGCGCAGGCACTCGTCGCGGACGACGACGTGCGCGGTCAGCACCGGCATGCCCGAGGCGACGGTCCATGCGTGCAGGTCGTGGACCTCCTCGACGTGGTCGACGCCCGAGCATGTGGGAGCGCACCTGCGCCAGGTCCAGCTCCCGGGGCGTGAAGTCCATGAGGACCGCCAGGGCCGAGCGCAGCAGCGCCACCGCCCGGGGCAGGATGAGGACGGCAATGAGGAGGGAGGCCACGGCGTCGGCCCGGGTCCAGCCGGTGCGGGCCACGACGGCGGCGGCGATGATGACGCCCACCGATCCCAGGGCGTCGTTGAGGACCTCCAGGAAGGCGGCTCTCATGTTGAGGTTCTCGCCGTGTCCGTCATGTCCCCGGCCCCCGGAGAGGACCAGCAGCGCGAGAACGTTGGCGGCCAGGCCGATGACGCCCATGACGAGCATGCCGGAGGCCTCGACCGGCGGGGGCGCCAGCAGGTTGTGAACCGCCTTGAAGGCCACGAAGACACCGACGACGGCGAGCGCGCCCGCCTGGAGCGCGGCCCCGATGACCTCGGCGCGGCGCATGCCCCAGGTGGAGCGGTCCGTGGCCGGATGCGTGGACAGGTGGGCGGCCGTCAGGGCCGTGGCCAGCCCGGCGACGTCGGTGAGCATGTGCCCGGCGTCGGCCAGCAGCGCCAGTGAGCCGGTGAGAAGAGCGGTGACGATCTCGGCCACCAGGACGGTGGCCGACAGGCACAGGGCGACCAGGAGCCGTCCGCGCGAGGCCCCGGCGCCGTGGTTGTGCGAGTGCCCCTGGGAATGGTTGTGGGAATGATCGTGGTGCTCGTGGTGCTCGTGGTCTCCCGGGGTGCTCACAGAGGGCTCCTTGCCCTGGCTCGAGGCGTCTGCGGAGATGATGGCGGCCAGGGACTCGGTCGCGGACAGGACCTGCTCGATGGCCTCGGGGTTCTCGATCCGGCTGACGTTGGCCCTCCCGTGGGAGTGGCTGGAGATGAGACCGGCGCTGCGCAGGATCGCCAGGTGCTGGGAGACGGTCGACTGGGCCAGGCCCAGGTGCTCGGTCAGCTCCACCACCCGGTGCTCGCCGCCGTGGAGGTGACGCAGGATCGCCAGGCGGGTGGCGTCCCCCAGGACGTCGAGCAGGGAGGCCACGGTGGAGGCCTCGTGCACGGCGCCGTGGTCCTGCGATCGGTCCTCGGGGAGCAGTCCCATGTTTCATCGTCATACGACGATGCTATTCGTGGCTGCCGATGATGCAACGATGCAGGACTGGCCCAGGGCCGTGTCAATGAGCGCCAGTGAGACCAGTCGAGGCTGCAGGCGATGAGCCCGCTCACCCAGGCCTCGACCTCCTCCACGGTGCGGGGCACGTCCTGGGTGAGACGCTCCACGCTGCCGTCCTCGCGCACGACGACGTCGTCCTCGATGCGCACGCCCGTGCCGCGCATCTCGGCGGGCACCAGCAGATCGTCCTCGCGGAAGTACAGGCCCCGGCTCGATGGTGAAGCACATGCCCGGCCTGAGCTCGGCCTCCATGTACATCTCGCGGCGCGCCTGGGCGCAGTCGTGGACGTCCAGGCCCAGGTGGTGACTGGTGCCGTGAACCATCCAGCGCCGGTGGTACTGGCCCTCGGGGGCCAGGGACTCGGCTGCGCTCACGCCCTCGGGCAGCATCCCCCACTCCTCCAGGCGGGCGGCGATCACCTCCATGGCGGCGGCGTGGACGTCCTGGAAGCGGCATCCCGGTGTGCCCGCACGGGCGAAGGCGGCATCGGCGGCGTCGAGGACCGCCTGGTAGATCCGCCGCTGAGCCTCGGTGAAGCGGCCGTCGACCGGGATCGTGCGGGTGACGTCAGCGGTGTAGAGGGAGTCGACCTCGACGCCGGCGTCAACGAGGACCAGCTGGCCGGGCTCGACGGCGCCGTCGTTGTTGATCCAGTGCAGGGTGTTGGCGTGGTTGCCGGCCGCGGCGATCGTGTCGTAGCCCAGGCCGTTGCCCTCCTCGCGGGCCTTGGCGCCGAAAGCCCCCTCCAGGACGCGCTCACCGCGCCAGTGGCCGCGGGCGCGGGGGATGGAGCGGATGAGGTCGTCGAAACCGGCCTTGGTGGCGGCGACGGCGGCGCGCAGCTGGTCGATCTCCCAGGGGTCCTTGATCAGGCGCAGCTCGCTGGCGGCCTCGGCCAGGCCGGCGTCGACCTCCGCGGCGGCCTGGCCGGTCTCCAGCCCGACCTGCTGGCGGGCGGTGGTCACCAGAGCGGTGACGGACTCATCGGCCTCGGCGACGACGCGCAGCCCGACTGCGCCCGGACCGGCGTCCTTGGCCAGCGCATCGGGCAGGGAGTCGATGTGGGCGCAGTGCATGCCGGTGGACGACTCGACCTCCTCCAGGGAGGGGCGCACGCCCACCCACAGCTCGCCATAGCGGGGGTCGCCGTAGAACTCCTGGCTGGAGCGCGAGGCCCGAGGTCGGAAGTAGAGGACCGCCTCGTGCGTCGGGGCGGCACCATCTGCGACATCGATGTCATCGACGTCGTCCGGGGACCCCGCGTCCTGGTCCGCCGAGGTGAGAGGGTCCAGGACGAGCACGGCGTCAGGCTCGAAGTCCGTGCCGGTTCCGGCCAGGTGGGCGAAGGCGCTGTGCGGGCCGAACCGGTAGTCGCAGTCGTTGTTGCGCACCTTGAGCGCGCCCGCGGGCAGCACCAGACGCTCCCCGGGGAAGAGCCGGCCCAGGGCCTCACGCCGGGCCGCCGCCCACGGTGCCGCCTCGCTGCGGGCGGGCAGCCCCTCGGGCCGGGGACCCCAGCCCGAGCCGATGAAGTCCCTGAAGGCCTGGTTGTCGGGCTGTCGTGACCGGTTGGAGCCACGCGCCGCCAGGGACTGGGGGGCCTCCTGGGAGGAGGCGTGGAGGCGTCGTCGGACGGGCTGGTCGTCTGCAGGGGAAGTCGATGTCATAGGGGCATCATCGCACCGTCGAGCCCGTCGCCGGGCGCGTGAGCGGGAAGCGTCTCAGGGGTACGGTGAGGCGGCTCGAGCCCTGCCTCAGTCGGCCGGGAAAAGCGCACCCCCACCTGGCGGCGGGCCTCCTGCAGCGCGCCCGATCGCCGCCACCGAGCTGCTCAGCGGGTGCAGATCGGACTCGTGCGCGCCGGCGCGCACCAGGGCGGCAGACCTCGGCCAGCTCGTAGGCGAGCTGGTGGCCGGGCTCCGGCGCCTGCGTTCGACCGACAGGTCCTCGCGCCCTGCGCCCCTCACCGCGTCACCGTCCCGCCGTCGGCCCGCGCAGCTCGATGCGCCGGGGCCACTGGCAGTCGTCGATGCTCAGCACGTCGTGGTCCCGCGGCGAAGGTCGACTCCGTCCCCGGAGAGGTCTTGGAGTGCAGGCAGACGACCTCCATCCCCGGCGTGCTCACCGGAGTCGTAGGACAGGACGACCGTGCCCCGCACGTCGACGCCGGAGCTCCAGCAGCTCTCCCGTGGCCGTCACTCGGTCCGGCTCACCCGAAGAGGTGGATGGCCAGGCTGACCGGGATAGATGCCCAGGTCCATGAGGGAGCCGCCGCCCAGCGCCGGGATCGAAGGCCGGCGGCAGATGTCCGGCCCGGTAGGCCTCCATCCGCGAGGAGAACTGCTCCTGGACAGCACCGCCCGATGCAGCCGGCCCAGCCGCGGCAGGGCTCTCGCGCAGCCGAGCCACGCCCGGCTCGAAGGCGGACAGCCACCCTCCATGAGGAAGCGGTCGGCCCGCCCTGGCCGCCTCCACCATCGCGTCGGGCCTGCGGCGCCGTCAGCGCGAAGGGCTTCTCCACCAGAACGTGGAAACCGGCCTCCAGCGCCGCGATCGCATGCTCCGCGTGCAGGGAGTTGGGGGAGCCCACGTGGACGACGTCGATCGGGGCCGTCGAGTCCGGGCCGTGGGCGTCGAGCATCTCCTCGAGCGATGCGTGGGCGTAGGATCCCGTGCTCCGAGGCGAAGGCGGCGGCGCGCTCGCGGTGAGCGGAGGTGACGGCCACGATCTGGGCGGCCGGCTCGTGCGAGACGGCCTCGGCGAACCACCGGGCGATGAAACCGGCCCCGATCACCCCGAAGCGGACCGGGGCGTCGTCGGTGTGACGCAGTGGCGTGCGGTGTTCGTCATGGGGCTCAGCTCACTCATGTCGTCCAGTCTTCCACGCCTCCCTACACTGTCCTGGTGCGCATCGACCCCCACACCCACTCGGCCTGCTCCGACGGCACCGACTCGCCCGCCGAGCTCATGGCTCCAGGCGGCCGGGGCCGGCCTCGACGTCGTCGGGCTGACCGACCACGACACGATGGCCGGCTGGGACGAGGCTGCCCGGGCCGTCCCGGAATCCGGCGTCGCTCTCCTGCGCGGTACCGAGATCTCCTGCGCCGCCGACGGGCGTCACCCTCCACCTGCTGTCCTACCTGCACCGGGCCGACGACGCGGCTCTGGACGCAGGCCTTCGCCCGCGCCCGCACCTCACGGGGACACCCGCGCCCAGCGGATGGTCGAGCGCCTCGGCGAGGACTACCCGATCACCTGGGAGGACGTCCTGTCCCAGTCCGCCGACTCCCACACGATCGGTCGGCCCCACATCGCCGACGCCCTGGTGGCGGCCGGCTCCTTCCCCGACCGCAACGCCGCCTTCGCCGGGCCGCTCGCCACCGGCTCGCCCTACTACGTCCATCACTGGGCACTGGACCCGGTCGAGGCCTGTCGCCTGGTGCGCGCCGCCGGCGGGGTCCCGGTGGCCGCCCACCCGCGCCTCCTCGCGCCAGCGCCGCCTCGTGCCCGATGAGGTCTTCGCCGAGATGGCGGAGGCCGGACTGGCCGCCCTGGAGATGAACCATCGCGACCAGACTCCCGAGCAGCGCGAGCAGGTCCGCGTCCTGGCCCAGCGCCTGGGGCCTGGGGCTGTCGGGGGCCTCGGACTACCACGGCACCGGTAAGCCCAACCGCCTGGGGAGAACCTCATGCCGCCCGAGCTCCTGGAACGGATCATCGACGAGGGCGTCCTCGACCTCATCACGCCCCTGAGTCGCGACCACCGCTCGACGCCTGCCGGTCGCCGGTGATAGAACAGCCACCATGCGAGTCCGTCTTCGAGCCCACGGTCTTCGCCACGACCTTCATGACGCTCCTGGTCATCCAGGACCCCCTGGGAGCCATCCCGATCTTCCTGTCCCTGACCTCGCGGCAGACCCCCACCGAGCGCGCCGCCTCCGCCCGCCAGGCCACGATCGTCTCCTTCGGCGTCATCGTGCTCTTCGCGGTCTTCGGGCCGCTACATCCTGAAGTTCCTGGGCATCTCGGTGCCCTCCCTCCAGGTGGCCGGCGGGACTGCTCCTGCTCCTGGTGGCCCTCGAGCTGCTGACCGACAAGGCCGATGAGAGCCCCGATCCCCGACGCCGTCACCTCCAACGCCGCCCTCGTCCCCTGGGCACGCCCCTGCTGGCCGGGCCCGGGTAGCGATCGTCGCGGCCATGGTCGCGGTGGACGCCACCGGCGGCGGCGTGGCCGGATGGGTCTCCGTGACGGCCGCGATCATCGGCACGCATATCGCCATCTGGGATCTCGCTGCGCTTCTCCCTGGGGACTCAACCGGGTGCTGGGCACCTCCGGCATCCGGATCCTCACCCAGGGTCATGGGACTGCTTCTGGCGGCCATCGCCGTCCAGATCATGGCCGACGGCGTCTTCGCCTTCCTGGAGACCCGCCTCTGACCCGGGTTCGCCCGTCGAGCCGCCGTCGTCGGCGGCGAGTCCGGGCTCTCGGCCTCCAGGCCTGCTCGCCGGCCGACCCGTCGACAGGGCGACCGCCGCGAGTGCGCTTGCGGGTGCGCTTGCGCCGGGGCTTCGCCTCGCCGTCGGCCGAGCGTCGGGAGCGGGAGCGCTCACCGCGCTTGGTGTCCCTGCTGCCGCGGCCCGCTGGCCGCGCGTCGCGCCCACCGCGCCCGCCCTGCCGACCGGACTGCTTTGCGTCCGCGCCTGCCGGTCTCGCCCAGGTCCTCGATCTTCTCGGCGTCCAGTCCCTCCAGGGTGCGCTTGTGGCGGGGGAGACGGCCGGTGACCTTCTCCGGGATCGACAGGTCGGAGAACAGGTGCTCACTGGTGTGGTAGGTCTCCACCGGCTCCTCGATGGGCAGGCCCAGGGCCTTGGCGATGATCCGCCAGCGCGGCACGTCGTCCCAGTCCACGAAGGTGACCGCCGTGCCGGAGTTGCCGGCGCGGCCGGTGCGCCCGATGCGGTGGACGTAGATCTTCTCGTCCTCGGGGCACTGGTAGTTGATGACGTGGGTGACGTCGTCGACGTCGATGCCGCGGGCGGCCACGTCGGTGGCCACGAGGACGTCCACCTTGCTGTTGCGGAAGGCGCGCAGTGCCTGCTCCCGGGCTCCCTGGCCGAGGTCGCCGTGGAGGGCCGCGGTGGCGAAGCCGCGGGCGCGCAGGTCGTCGGCCACCCGGGCCGCCGTGCGCTTGGTGCGCGCGAAGATGATGGTGCGTCCGCGTCCCCTCGGCCTGGAGGATCCGGGGAGACGACCTCCACCTTGTTCATCGAGTGGGTGCGGTAGACGACCTGCTGGACCGTCTGGACGGTCATGCCCCTCATCGCCCGGGTCCTGGGCGCGGATGTGGGTGGGGCGGGTCATGTAGCGGCGCGCCAGGGCGACCACGGCGCCGGGCATGGTGGCGCTGAAGAGCATCGTGTGCCGGTCGGTGCGGGTGCGGGCCAGGATCTTCTCCACGTCCGGGCAGGAAGCCCCAGGTCCAGCATCTCGTCGGCCTCGTCCAGGACGACGGTGGTCACGTGAGCCAGGTCCAGCACGCCGCGGTCCATGAGGGTCGATGAGACGGCCGGGCGTTCCCACGACCACCTCGGCGCCCCGCTCGAGGTCCTCGATCTGGGGCTCGTAGGCGCGTCCGCCGTAGACCTGGACGATGCGCACGGTGCGCTTGGCGGCAGCCGTGGACAGCTCCTCGGCGACCTGCTTGGCGAGCTCGCGGGTGGGCAGGATGACCAGGCCCTGGGGGCTGCCGGAGGCGGGGTCCTCGTCCCAGCCCTCCTCCCCGGGGCCCAGGGTGTCCATGAGCAGGGGATGCCGAAGCCCAGGGTCTTGCCGGTACCGGTCTTGGCCTGACCGATGATGTCCTGCCCTCCAGGGCCACCGGCAGGGTGAGGGCCTGGATGGGGAAGGGGTGGGTGATGCCCTTGGCGGCCCAGGGCCTCGCAGATCTCCGGCTCGACGCCGAAGTCGGCGAAGGTCTTGCGGGTCAGGTCGGTCCGGGTCGCCCTCGTCGGTGATGTCGGGAGTGGCCTCGTCCAGGACCGGGGGCGTGGGCGCCGGCCGTCTCGATGATCCCGGACATGGCGGTGGCGGCGTGCGCGGCGCCTGCGTCGGTGGTGGTCTGCTCGTCTGTGGAGTTGTTCGCGGGCTCGACGTCGTCGGCCCCGTGCTGCTCGTTGGTCACGAGGTTCCTTGTCTTCTGTTCAGGTTGTTCCGGTCCGGCGCGGGTATCGCTCGCGCGCTCAGATCAGGTGCGCTGCGTTGGCGGAGGCGCCGTCGGGGTGGCAGCCGATCGCGAGTCATATCTGAGTCCATCTGACGACCGGGCAACCGTGGACCTCGTCAGCGTAGCGGGAAAAACGCCTCGATGGCGCCCCTGGGTGAAAGAACGTGCCGTGGGCGTGGCTGATGTCACGGCGTGGCCTCGCGCATCGTAGGACCTGACTACGATGGTGGCCATGACTCAGATGTCGACGCCGTCACCGCAGCCCAGCGCCTCCACCCCGATACGGGTCGGTCCCCATGAGCTGTCCGTCGTCGGCGTTGTCGCCATCTCCCGGACGGCGGCATGCACGCGCTACGCCAGGACGCCGACCGCGCCCCGCAGATGGCTGCCCGGGTCGACCTGTTGCGCATGAGCTGCCTGGGAGGTCGTCTTCCTTCGACCGGGTCGTGGCTCTGGCGTCGGCGCACGGCATCGACGCGCTGGGCGCGGCCGAGCGCTTCACGGACGTCCTCGGGCGACCTCGACGAGCGCCTGCGCCCACTGGACTGGGCCGAGCGCCTGGTCAAGACCTATATCGCCTTTGGACTGCTCATCGACTTCGGCATGGCGCTGAGTGACTCGCTGGCCGAGCCTCTGCGCAGCGGACTCATCGACGAGCTGAGTCAGGACCCGATCAGCTCCTACGCCATTGCCGAGCTGGAGGCCAGTCATCGCTGCCGACCCGCAGCTGGCTGCGCGGCTGGGGCTGTGGGGAAGGCGCGTCGTCGGTGAGGAGATCGGAACCTTTCAGAGGCTGCTCGGCCAGTTCCCCGAGCTGCTCGGCTCCATGGCCCAGAGCAGCTCCACGCGGTGCTGTCCCAGGGGCCGTCTCGCGGATGAAGGGGCTGGGGCTGAGGGTCTAAGCATCTGCCACCCGCGTGCAGCTGTGAGGTAGCCAACAGTGGGGAGTGGTGTCCGTGTCGGCAGCGTGACAGGACCGGGGTTATGCCGGGTAAGGTGGCGACATCCATCCCTATGACCCGCCTCGAGAGCCACGGCTCTCGATCGCTGAAGGAGTTCCCATGAAGCGAAGCGTGTGGATGGCCGCGTCCGCGGCCGTCGCCCTGTCCGTCGTCCCGGTCGGTGCGGCTGCTGCCGAGTCGGACCCCGCTGCGGCCGAGCAGGCGGCTGCCGCAGGCCGGTGAGGCCAGGCTCCCGCGAAACCCTCAGCCCAATACGCCCGCTCCCGCCGTTCCCCAGATCCCCTGATGGCGACAAGCCTGCTGCCCGGCTCCCTGCCCCCGCTCCCTGCATGACGCCGGCAAGACCGACCTCAGGCGCCGGGTGCCAACAATGCGGCCGCTCAGCAGAACAAGCCGGAGGCTCCGGCCGAGCAGGCCCCAGCAGAACCAGGGATGACCAGCAGCCAGGGCGATCCCAGCGGGCCCGCTGAGGCAGCTCCCAGGAGGACCAGGGCAGGCGTCCCCGCAGGCCCTCGGGAGGCCGCCCCGAGCAGCAGCCGGCCCAGGGTGAGGCGCCCTGCGGAGTCCTCAGAGGGATGCTCCTGCCGGCTCCGGAGGGTGCCCCCGAGCCCGCCGAGGCTCCCCGCGAGCAGGCCGCTGCCCCGCCAGGGCGGCTCTGCCAGCGCCAACCGCTCCCGCCCTTGCGCAGACCGGTGCGGGGACGACCGCCGCCTGGATGGCGCTGGGCACCGGTGCGACGGGCGCCGCCATGCTCATGGCGCGCCGTCGGCTGACGTACTGACGCGCATCGGTCCTTCACGTTGAGGAGAGGTCTGGCCCATGGATGACCGGATGCTCGACGGGGACAGGGTGCTGTGGTTCATCGGCGGCAGTCCCTGAGCGTGCTCGGGAGGCTCTCGCCGCCGGTCATGCCTGGACGCCCGAGCAGCGTGCGCAGCTCGAACAGATCGCTTCGTCTGCCGGGATATCCCCCTCAGTCCGCCCCGGGTACCCGCCTGCTCAGCAGCAGCCCGCTGCGCAGGAGCCCGTGCCCCCTCACGTGCCCGGAGGCGTCTTCGCCTCGATGGTGCATATCGGGGGCGACGACGCGGGACGGTTCCACCGCGGACTACGGGAGCTGACGCAGCCGGTCGCTCAGTCGGTCAGCAGCGCTGCGGCCCCAGCCGCAGACGGTGACGCCGACGCAGCCTCAGCCGCAGGGCTTTCGGCTCCAGCCCGCTGCCCGCTGTGCCCGAGGATGAGCCGACTCAGGGACGTCACCCAGCACTCGGACGCGGTGCACGCGCCGCAGGTGGGTCGTGCCCGGTCGTGGCGGTCGGGCGTCCTCGTCATCGGGCTGGCGGGAGGTGCTCTGGGAGGGCACTGGCTCTGGCCCGCGCGAAGGCGACGTCGCGCCCCGCCAGCGCTGCGCCCCCGCCGCCGACGAAGCCGGCGCTCCTGCGTGCCGGCAGCGGATCCTTCGTCTGTTCCTCCGGTGGCACCGGAGTCTCCTGCTGGGGCGCTGACGCCCAGGCCAACACCCAGGGCGCACGTGTCTCACCGACGGCGGTGCCCGGGCTGGAGAAGGTCAAGGTCTCAGCGCTGAGTGTGGGCAAGGGCTTCGCCGTGGCCGTGGATGACTCGGGCGCCGTCTACGCCTGGGGGGCCAACGAGGTCGGCCAGCTCGGCAAGAAGACCGATGAGGCACTCGTCAACCAGGCCGTCGAGGTCGGTAAGCTGCCCGGCCGTTCCCACTGAGCTCGTCTCGGGTTACGAGCACACCTGCGCGCTCACCGGGGGAACAGTCTGGTGCTTCGGCTCCAACCGCTACGGGCAGGTCAACGGTGCCGTCTCCGACACCCCGTCGGGTTTGGTGCAGGTGGACAAGATCGACGGGGCCACCCAGATCGGCACCTCCGGCTATGACAGCTGGGCCACTGTCGACAAGGGAACCTGGACCTGGGGGAACAACTCCTGGGGGCAGGCCGACCCCTCGCAGAGCGTCGTCAATGTGGCACCGACCCTCATTCCTGCAGACAGCTGACGCCGGCTGCCCTGGCATAGAGTCGGCGCAGAGAACAGCGCCCAGCCTCCTTCACGAGGCTGGGCGCTCGGCGTATTGCGCGGACGCTACTACTTGTCGCCCTTGAGACGGTTGACCGCACCCTTGATGGCGTCCTTGGCGTCCTCGGCGACCTCCTTGACCTTGCCCTCGGCCTGCTGGAGCTTGCCCTCGGTCTCGGTCTCCTTGTTTGCCGGTGACCTTGCCCGTGGCCTCCTTGGCCTTGCCGGCGATCCTGTCGAAAGGTTCCGTTGTCGCTCATGAGAGCTCCTTTCCGTGGTGAGTCTCCATGAGGGCGGAGACGTGGCGGATGACTCGACTATACATGTCGACATCTGAGACGGCGCTCGGTATCCAGTGAGAGTTTCTATGAAGATCATCCTAGAAATGTGTGGTACATCCTATTTTTTTGGAGAATGGGCTGCTCGGCTCGTCTCTCCGGCGTCGTCCGCCACGCCTGACGACCCGTAGACTTCAGGTGCACCTCTCATCTCGAGAGTCGCCCCGATACCGACACTGAGGTCGATCACCCATGAGCAGCAGCTGCTGACGCATCCACCCGCCACCCGCGTCGAGAACGCCGGTCTTGACGTCATCGCCGAGTCCGATCGCAAAGGGTCGGCCGAGCGATCTCTTCATGCCCTGGTTCGCGGCCAACATCTCCGTCCTGGGGACTGTCCTGGGGTGCCTGGGTCCTCGGATTCGGACTGTCCTTCTGGCAGGCGGTCGTCGCCGGCAGCGTCGGTGTCATCATCTCCTTCCTCCTGTGCGGTGTCGTGGCTGTCCTGGGCAAGCGAGGCAGTGCCCCCACCCTGGCGCTGTCCCGAGCGGCCTTCGGCTACAACGGCAATCGCCTGTCCGCGGCCCTGTCCTGGATTCTCACGGTCGGCTGGGAGACCGTCCTGTGCGTCTCGGCCACCCTGGCCTCGGCCACGGTGTTCCAGGCTTTGGGCTGGCACAACCAGGTTGGTGCCCAGATCCTCGGCTTCCTGCTCACCGTCGGCCTGGCCGCCAGCGCCGGCATCCTCGGCTTCGAGGCGATTATGAGGGTCCAGACCTGGATCACCTGGGCCACCGGCATCCTCACGGTCATCTACCTCGTCCTCGTCGCTCCCCAGATCAGCTTCCGTACACTCCTGGCGCTGCCCTCCGGAGGTCCGGCGGCCTTCATCGGGGCCCTGGTCATGGTGGCCACCGGCTTCGGCCTCGGCTGGGTGAACGCCGCCGCCGACTACTCCCGCTACCTGCCCCGCAAGGCCTCGACGGCCGGCGTCATCGGCTGGACCACGCTGGGATCGGCGCTGCCCTGCGTGGTGCTCGTCTTCTTCGGCATCCTCCTGGTGGGCTCCGACGCCGAGCTCGGCCAGGCCATCAACGCCGACCCCATCGGCGCCCTGACCACGATCCTGCCCACATGGTTCCTCGTCCCCTTCGCGATCGTCGCCATCCTGGGGCTGGCCGGCGGCATCATCATGGACCTGTACTCCTCGGGCTTGTCGCTTCTGGCGACCGGTCTGCCCGTGCGCCGGCACGTGGCCACCTCCATCGACGCCACCATCATGACTGTGGGAACCATCGCCGTCATCTTCGGGGCCGATGACTTCCTCGGGCCCTTCCAGGGGTTCCTCACCACCCTGGGAGTCGTCATCGCCGCCTGGGCCGGAGTCATGGTCGCCGAGGTCATTCTGCGCAGGCGTGACTACGACGAGGAGGCCCTCTTCACGCCCGACGGCGTCTACGGCTCAGTCAACTGGGAGGCCATCGCCCTTGTGGCTGCCGGTTCCGTCGTCGGCTGGGGGCTGGTCGTCAACTCGGCCGCCTCCTGGTTGTCCTGGCAGGGCTACCTGCTCGGGCCCCTCCGGGGGGCGCGACGGGGCCTGGGCCGGAGCCAACCTCGGTGTGCTGGTCGCTCTGCTCATCGGTGTGCTCGGGCACCTCGTCCTCGGCCGAGGCCGGGTCGTCCGCCAGGAGGCCCATTCGTGAACGACACCGTCACAGGCTTCACCCTCGAGCCTGAGCGTCTGGAGGCCCTGAGCGCCTCTGCCGGAGTGCAAGGCCCTGGTCCGGCCATGGAAGGCGCCCATCAGATCGCCCGTCGTACCGGTGTGCCTTGCCACGACCTCCTGGTGGTCCTGGGGTCCGGTACCGCTGACGCCTTGACCGTTTGGGGCGAGCCGGCCGTGAGCCTGCGTTTGTCCGATCTGCCCGGTGTCCTGGTCCCGGTGGCGCCGGGACATGAGGACCGCCTCGACTTCTATGCCGTCGGTCGTGGCCGGAGGATAAGCGGACAAGAGGACGGGGAAGAGCAGCGTGTGCTCGTGGCACGCGGACGATCCCACCTCTACGAGGGGCACGGCCCCGGGCCGGTGGTCGCCCTGGCACGTATCGCGGCCGCTGCCGGTGTGCGCGGGGCCGTCCTGGTCAACGCCGGTGGCTGTCTGCGCAGCTGGCGGATCGGCGAGGTCATGACGATCACCGACCACCTCAACCTCACCGGCTCCTCGCCCTTCGACGGCCCGGTCTTCACCGACGTTCGCGGCGTGTGGGACGACGAGCTCGCCGACATCCTGAGCGGTGTCACAGAAAAGGCAGGCGTCTATGCCGCTCTGCGCGGCCCGGAGTACCAGACCATGGCGGAGGCGCGGATGCTGGAGTCCGTCGGTGCCGACTGCGTGGGCATGTCCACCGTCCTGGAGGCCGTCGCCCTGCACCAGCTCGGTGTGCGCGTGGCCGGCATGAGCATCGTCTCCGACCTGTCCTCGCGCAGACGCCCACCGAGCCCGACGAGGTCGTCCGCCTCGCGGCTGGCGCGCACACGACGATCGCCGCCGGCATCGAGGCGGTGCTGGCGGCGATGTCCTGAGTGTTCGACGTCGAGTCGTGTCGGAGTCCCGTTATCCCGTTCCGGTCAGTTCACGCCCATGAACATGTAGGCGCGCGTCACCTTGCCGTCGACGTCGCGGAAGACGGTGTCGACTCCGCGCCCGACGACGTCGCCGCTCGGGGCGGTCATCGACCAGCGCAGCAATAGCGCGTCGCCGGACTCCATGCGCTGGTCATAGCTGAAGGTCAGGCCCTGGCCCGCAATGCGGTCGTTGTGGACACGGCCGATGTGCTCGGCGATGTCGGCTGTTCCTGTGAGGGTCAAGGCGGGTGAGGAGATGTGCAGCGACCCGTGCGGTGCCCACATCTGCTCGATGAGTGCAAGGCGCTTTCCGGCGTCGGGCTCGGTCCAGGTGCTCAGGTAGGCCGCGTCAAAGTCGGCTCCGGAGCGGGTGGTGTCGGTCATGAGTCGTTCCTCTCGTCAGGTTATGTTGACGGTGTCAGCATAACCGAGAAGTTGACTATGTCAACATGTGGGTAGTCTTGGGTCGTGAGCCCTCGTGATCCAGGCCCGACGCGCGCCGCCATCCTCGACGCTGCTTCAACGCTGCTCGAGGACAGAGGGCCTGAGTCGGTGACGCTGCGTGCCGTTGGAGAAGCTGCCGGTGTGTCCCGCTCGGCGCCCTATCGTCATTACGCGGATAAGGCCGCGCTCATGCGCGCCCTGGCGGGACGGACACTGCGGCAGATTGCAGAGCGGATTCGTCGCGGTGCGGAGCGGCATCGGGATGCGTGGCAGCGGTTGCGTGCCGGCTGCCGGGCCTATATCGACTACGCAGTCGAGTGTCCCCACCACTACCAGCTGGTCTTCGGGGATGCTCCGATTGCCGAGCCGGACCCAGGACTGGAGGAGGCTGCTGACGACGCCATGGCCGCCGTCGGTGAGCTCGTTGCTCAGGCCCAGGATGCTGGTCTGCTGCGTCCCGGCCCCACCCGCGAGATCGCCACCGTCGTCTGGGTCCTGCTTCATGGACTCGCAGCCCTGCAGATCACGGGGCATCTCCATGAGCCCAGGACCATTGACGGGAACGAGCGTCTTGCGGACCTGCTCGACCTGGCTCTGGAACAGTTCCGGCCGTCATGAGCCACGACGACGATGCCGTCGGCCGGTAGCGATCTGAGACGTGTCTGGGACGCCGGTCCTCGCACGGCAGGGACCATGAGCGCCTAACCTTGCACCTATGACAACTGATGCAAAGACGCCCAACCAGGCTGTCACGACCCGCACCGAATCCGACTCCATGGGCACCATTGAGGTGGACGCCAACCGTTACTGGGGGGCCCAGACCGAGCGGAGCCTGCACAACTTCGACATCGGCCGAGAGACCTTCGTGTGGGGTCGCCCCATGATCAAGGCCCTGGGGATCCTCAAGAAGTCCGCCGCCCTGGCCAACGCCGAGCTCGGCGAGCTTCCCGCCGACATCGCCGAGCTCATCGCCAAGGCCGGCGATGAGGTCATCGCCGGTGACCTCGACGCCGAGTTCCCGCTCGTGGTCTTCCAGACCGGCTCGGGCACCCAGTCCAACATGAACTCCAACGAGGTCATCTCCAACCGCGCCATCGAGCTGGCCGGCGGCGAGCGCGGCTCCAAGACCCCGGTCCACCCCAACGACCACGTCAACCGAGGCCAGTCCTCCAACGACACCTTCCCCACGGCCATGCACATCGCCGTCGTCAACGAGCTGGCCGCCATGTACCCGCGCGTCCAGCAGCTGCGCGACACCCTGGACGCCAAGGCCAAGGCCTACGCCGACGTCGTCATGGTGGGGCGCACCCACCTGCAGGACGCCACCCCCATCACCCTGGGACAGGTCTTCAGCGGATGGGTCGCTCAGATCGACTTCGCCCTCGACGGCATCCGCTACGCCGACTCCCGTGCCCGCGAGCTCGCCATCGGCGGGACCGCCGTCGGCACCGGCCTCAACGCCCACCCGAGGTTCGGGGCCCTGTGCGCCAAGAAGATCTCCGAGGAGACCGGCATCGAGTTCACCCAGGCGGACAACCTCTTCGCCGCCCTGGGCGCCCACGACGCCCTGGTTCAGGTCTCCGGCGCCCTGCGGGTCCTGTCCGACGCCCTCATGAAGATCGCCAACGACGTGCGCTGGTACGCCTCCGGCCCCCGCAACGGCATCGGCGAGCTCATCATCCCGGAGAACGAGCCCGGCAGCTCGATCATGCCCGGCAAGGTCAACCCCACCCAGTGCGAGGCCATGACCATGGTGGCCACGAAGGTCTTCGGCAACGACGCCACCGTCGGCTTCGCCGGATCCCAGGGCAACTTCCAGCTCAACGTCTTCAAGCCCGGTCATGGCCTGGTGCGTCCTGGAGTCCATCCAGCTCCTGGGTGACGCCTGCGTCTCCTTCGACACCAACTGCGCCTACGGCATCGAGCCCAACACCGAGCGGATCGAGGCCAATCTGGAGACCAACCTCATGCAGGTCACGGCCCTCAACCGCCACATCGGCTACGACAAGGCCTCCAAGATCGCCAAGAACGCGCACCACAAGGGCCTGTCCCTGCGCGAGTCCGCCCTCGAGCTCGGCTTCGTCACCGCCGAGGAGTTCGACAAGTGGGTCGTCCCCATGGACATGACCCACCCCAGCGCCGCTGAGGACTGAGCCTCAGGACTGTCTCTCAAGCCGACGACGGCGCTGCTCTTCCCACGAGGGCGGCGCCGTCGTCGTGCGGTTGAGATGAGTCCGCATCCTGTCGCGGTCATCGTCGGGCGGATGACGACTCACAGAAGCGGTACAGGTGCGTCCCGGGATCGCCCTTGCCTTAAGGTGATGTGCTAGCCACGTACGCAGACACCCGAGCGAGGCACGCGACTGACTGTCCCGGAGGGAACCACGATGAACCTGCCACGACGCACCATCCTCACCACACTGCCCGCTGCGGCGGGACTCCTGGGCCTGGGGGCCTGTTCCACCGGAGGGGCCACTGCGCAGGCCTCCTCCACGGCGTCGTCGCAGGCGCCCACCGACACGAAGCTCGCCCTGGACAACGCGGCCTGGCGCTACGACGCGGAGCACAAGGTCTACTACCAGCTGGGACTGCGCTACGTGGCCACGCCCCAGGCCTCGGACTACGAGACCCTGGGCATCTACGTGCCCGGCGCCTACTTCACCGGAAAAGACAACGGAAACGGCACCTACACGGCCACGGTCAACCCCTCCGGCGCCATCGGCAGCCTCACCGCCGCCACCGCACCCACCGTCTTCCCGGTCAACACCCCGGGATACTCCGCCCAGAAGCCGCCCACCGAGTACTCCTACGACACCATCAAGGCCTACATGGAGGCCGGTTTCATTTACGTCCATGCCGGCCTGCGCGGCAAGGACTCCAACTCCCAGACCTACTCCGGCAACGCGCCCTGGGGCGTCACCGACCTCAAGGCCGCCGTGCGCTACCGGCGCTACAACTCCGCCTCCGTGCCCGGCGACGCCGCGAAGGTCTACGTCTTCGGGCACAGCGGGGGAGGGGCGCAGAGCGCCGTCGCGGGAGCCTCCGGGGACAGCGAGCTGTTCGCCCCCTACCTGGCCGCCCTGGGTGCCGCCACCACTGACACCAGCGGCAAGGCCCTGTCCGACGCCGTCGCCGGAGCCATGTGCTGGTGCCCGATCACCAGCCTGGACAGCGCCAACGCCGCCTACGAGTGGAACATGGGACAGTTCGCCTCCTCCGACACCCGGGCCGAGGGAACCTGGACGACGGGCCTACTCCCAGGACCTCGCGGCCGCCTTCCCCACCTACCTCAACGGGCTGAAGCTCACCGACTCGCAGGGCAAGCCGCTCACCCTGGAGTCCTCCTCCCAGGGCACCTTCCTGTCGGGCTCCTACTACGACCACCTCGTGGGGGTCATCCAGAAGTCCCTCAATGACTTCCTTGCGGCCACCACCTTCCCCTACACGCCCTCGTCGACAGAGATGGCGGGGATGGAGCGCGGCGGAGGCGGCGGGGCGCCGTCGGGAACCCCGCCCAGCGACGCCGGCGGCACCCCCCCCAAGGGCGGGAAGCCGCAAGGCGGCAGTCAGGGCAGTGGCAAGTCCACCACCTACAAGACGGTGGAGGAGTACATCGCCTTCCTCAACTCCTCCTCGCAGTGGGTCACCTATGACGCCTCCAAGAAGACTGCGACGATCACCGGCCTGCAGGGCTTCGTCACCTCCCAGAAGAAAGCCTCCAAGGACGTGGGGGCCTTCGACGGCGTGGGCCGCGACCAAACCGAGAACCTCGTCATGGGCTCTGGGGAGAACAAGCAGCACTTCTCCTCCCTGAGTCGCGAGGTCATCTCCAAAGGGCAGTCGAAGTACTCGAGCCTGTCGGGCTGGAACAACGACTACGGCGTCGCCGCCTACGAGAAGGACCTGGCCGCGAAGGACTCGGTCGGCACCGACATGGTCACGCGTGTCGATGTACGACCCCTACTACCTCACCCAGGACTCCAGGGGCGTGGCAGCTCGACCATCGCCCCCGCCTGGCGCATCCGCACCGGCATCACCCAGGGCGACACCGCCTCCACCGTCGAGGTGAACCTCGCCCTGGCGCTCCAGCAGGCCGGAGCCGGCAGCGTCGACTTCGCCACCATCTGGGGGCAGGGGCACACGATGGCCGAGCTGACCGGCACCGGCGAGGAGAACTTCATCGCCTGGGTGACCAAGCAGGCGACCTCCTGAGCGCGGGAGGGCTCCGGGGCCGTCCCAGGGTAGCTCCGGGGAATAACGACGGTGGTGGGGCGGTTGATGGTCCGGTTTCCATTCGTCCCATGAATCGAGCGCTCATGCTGACCGCCGGAATGGTCCTCGCCGTCCTGGCCTCGGCACCCCACTGCAGCGAGCCGCCAAGCAGGGGACCTTCCCGCTCCTGGCCGTCTCCTGCATCATCGCAGCACTCCTGGGCTGAACCTCTCTGCTCTGACCCGGTCCTGGTCGTTCGCCGTCAGTCGCACAGCATGACGTCGACCCCGGCGCCCCGCAGCTCCTCGAGGGTGTCGGGGTCGATCTGACTCGTGGTCAGCAGCGCGTCGAGGTCCTCAATACGCCCGAACCGGTAGGTGTTGGTCTGGGTGATCTTGCTCGGTGCGGTCGGCAGAACGCGTCGAGTGGAGGAGACCATGATGGCGCGCTTGACCATCGCGTCGTCGGACTCCATGACGGTCAGGCCCTCACGGGTGGACACTGCGCAGGTGGACAGGACCGCGATGTCGGCGCGGAACGCGCGCACCGCCTCGACCGCCTCAGCTGAGAACAGGGAGAGGGACTCCGGATCCACCGGGCCGCCCGCGATGGTCACCGCGGCTCCACGCACTGAGGCCACTGCCGCCCCGGCTCCCAGCGACAGGCACAGAACCCGGATGTCGCGGCCGGCGAGCTGCTCGGCCACCATCTCGCAGGTGGTCCCCGAGTCGATGATGACTGCCTCCCCGTCCTCGATGAGCTCGGCAGTGGCCTGCGCCAGACGGCGCTTGATCTCCACATCCTGCCTGCGACGCATGGAGGCCGGTCGGGCGGCCCCACGGCGCGGTGCGCGCAGAGCCCCGCCGTGGACCCGGGTCACGAGGCCCTCATGGGCCAGTTCGGCCAGGTCCCGGCGGATGGTGATGACCGAGACCCCGGTCAGCCGGGATAGCGCCTGCACACTGTGGACCGTGGTGGGGCTCAGGGCGCGCAGTATCGTGCGGCGCCTGTCGTGGGGACTGTCGCGCATGCTTCCTCCGCATCGGCAGCAACGAGGTGATCGTTTTGCTGGAGAACGAGCAATGACAATGATCGTATGGTCTTCTACTGTTGATGTCAACGGATCGAGGTTCCGGAAATCCGTTGATTCAATGCCGAAGAGTCGCTGCCTAGAAGAGTGATCGTATGATCATCTCTGGTTGTCGGCAGTGATTCTTCGCCGTCAGGAAAGGAATGACCATGCCGCACCTCGACCACGTCGCCCTCTGGGCCGTCGACCTCGACAGTGCCCGCGACTTCTACTCCCACTGGTTTGACGGCCATGCCAACGGTCTCTATGAGAACCCCAGGACCGGCCTGCGCACCCACATCCTCCACTTCGCCGAGACGCCCGAGGACGAGCGGGGGACCCGCCTGGAGATCATGACCCGTCCGGACCTGGCCGAGGGACGCGAGGCCGCCGGGCTGGGGTGGGCTCACGTCTCGTTTGGCCTGCAGGGGCGCGAAGACGTCGACCGCCTGGCTTCCTACATGTCGGAAGCCGGTGTGCCGGTCGTCGACGGACCTCGCGAGACCGGCGACGGATACTACGAGGCCACCGTGCTTGACCCCGAGGGCAATCTCGTCGAGCTCGTTGCCTCCGACTACTCCGATGACGTCGCCCTGCGTCCGGACTTCTAGGGCCAGGGCAGGCCGACGAGCTTGCCCACGTGACGTCCCGAGGCCATGTCCTCGTGCGCCTGGGCGATGTCTGCCAGAGGGTAGGAATGGACGGGCAGGAGATCGAGATCGCCCGACTCGATCCGGTCCAGGGTTCGCTGAAGCACCTCCGCTGGCAGGTCCTGGGCCTGGCCGGAGTAGGTGGTCAGGCGTACCCCGTTGGGGATCCAGTCCATCGGGTAGAAGTTGGGAATCGTCCACGAATCCGACAGCATCCCGCAGAAGCACACCGTTCCGTGAACCGCCGTCGCCGCCAGCGAGTCGCGCAGCGTCGGCACCCCGACCAGCTCAAGGACGGCGTGAACCCCACTCGGCTCTGCCTCGCGCAGCCGCGGAGCGACCTTCGCGTCGTCCAGGAGCTGGTGGCGCCTCGTGAGCGCAGCAGCTCCAGCCCGGCCTCGCGGCGAGAGGTCGCATAGACCCGGCAGCCCATGTCGGCTGCGAGCGCGGCCGTGGCCAGCCCGAGTGCTGAGGTCCCCCCGCGTACGAGCAGACTCTGCCCCGGCTGGAGATCCAGCCCCGTGGTGAGAGCCCCGTAGGCCGTCTGCAGCGTCTCCGGCACCGAGCCGATGACGTCCCACGGTAGGGCGGAGCGGAAGGTGATGATCTGCGCGCGCGGCACGACGACGTACTGGGCGTAGCCGCCGTCGAAGACCCGTCCCATCCGCCCATCATCGTGACCGCCTGGGTGCCGGGTTCCAGCGTGCCCTCGGGGTCCAGGTCGATGACCCCGGAGGCCTCGATCCCCAGGACGCGAGGGAAGGTCATCCCCTCAGCCATGCCGTGCACGGAGTGGTACTCGCTGCGGTTGAGGCCGAAGGCCATGACCTTCAGACGCACCCAGCCTTCCGGCGGAGTCGGCACCGGGAGCTCGACGACGCGGAGGTTGTCGATACTCCCCGGCTCGCTGAGTCGAGCCGCCAGCATGGTTGGGGGAGTGGCAGGCACAGCAGTGTTGATCGGGCTTGGCATGTTCGTACCTCCGGTGGGCAGATGGTGGCTCCCTGGGTGTTTGCTTGCAATTCTGCACCAATCGTCTTGGGAAACGCTGCCACCTGATAAATCGGCGGGTGGCGGCTGGTACGGTGGCGATACGCCATCAGGGCGCGCCGCCACAGGCCATGAGAGGACACCCGGCACCTGCAATGAGCAGCAACATTACCTTCGATGCCGTCACCAAGTCGTACCCGGCTGGGAGGGGTGCCGGATCCGGTTCTCCAGCCGTCGACTCCTTCACGGCCCGTATCGAGGCCGGCACCACCACCGTCCTGCTGGGATCGTCCGGCTGCGGCAAGACGACCCTGCTACGCATGGTCAACCGCATGGTGGAACCCTCCAGTGGACGGGTCCTCATCGATGACGATGACGTCGCCACCCGCGACGCCGTCGCCCTGCGCCGCTCCATCGGCTACGTCATGCAGAACGCGGGGCTGCTGCCGCACCGACGCGTCATCGACAACATCACCCTCGTGCCCCGCCTCCAGGGCGCCGACCGCCGCGACGCCCGGCGCCGGGCCCTCAAGCTCATGGACATGCTCGACCTCGACCGCGACCTGGCTGGACGCTATCCCCACCAGCTCTCCGGCGGCCAGGCCCAGCGCGTCGGAGTGGCCCGGGCCCTGGCCGCCGACCCCGAGGTGCTCCTCATGGACGAGCCCTTCGGCGCCGTCGATCCTCTTGTGCGTCGTGACCTCCAGCGCGAGATGGTCCGCATCCAGGCCGAGCTGGGTAAGACGATCATCTTCGTCACCCACGACGTCGACGAGGCCCTTGCCCTGGGCGACGAGATCATCCTCCTGCGCGAAGGCGCCCAGGTCGCCCAGCGCGGCAGCGGCCCCCAGCTGCTGGCCGACCCGGCCGACGACTTCGTTGCCCGCTTCCTCGGCCTCGACGACGCCGCACGCCAGCTGAGGCTCAAGGACGTCGCCGAGTCCCGGATCATCCTGGACCGGGCCGGCCGCGCCGTCGGGCGCCTGGCCGACGAGTCCTCTGCGGAGGCGGAGGAGCGGGCATGAGCTGGGTCCTGGCCAACCTGCCCACCATTGCCGGGCACCTGCTGGCCCACCTGCTCCAGGCGGTTCCCGCGATCATCGTCTCCTTCGTCCTGGCGATCCCCATCGCCCGGCTGGCCCGCGTGGCCCGTCCGTTGCGCGCTGTTCTCGTGACCGGCTCCTCGCTGCTCTACGCCGTCCCGTCCCTGGCCCTGTTCGTCATCCTCCCCATCGTCCTGGCCACCGGCATCCGCGACCCGCTCAACGTCATCGTGGCCCTGACCCCTCTACGGGCTGGCGCTCCTGGTGCCGGCCACCGCTGATGCGCTCGACGCCGTTGACGCCCGGGTCCTGGATGCCGCCGCCGCCATGGGCATGGGACGCCTGCGCTGCTTCCTCACCGTCGAGCTGCCGCTGGCCGGTCCCGCCATCCTCACGGGCATGCGCGTGGTGACGGTCTCAACGATCTCACTGACCACCGTCGGAGCGGTTCTCGGTGTGCGCAGCCTCGGCTGGCTGTTCACCGACGGCTTCCAGCGCGGCGTCACCGCAGAGATCCTTACCGGTCTAGTGTCCACCGCGGCCCTGGCTCTCATCCTGGACGGGCTCGTCCTTGCGCTGGGGCGGCTGTGCCTGCCCTGGACATGGAAGCGCGTCGGAACCTCCGGAGCGGCCGTGGCCGGTGTCGGCGCCGCGACCTCGGGGAGTCAGGAGGGCAAGGCGTGAGGTTCGTCCTGGCCGCCCTGGCCTACATCGCCGATCCCGCTCACTGGGGCGGGGCCATGGGGATCGGCCCGCTGCTTGTCCAGCATGTCCTCTACTCCCTGGCCGGTGTCCTCATCGCCGCCCTCATCGGGGTCCCCGCCGGCTGGTGGGTGGGGCACACCGGACGTGGACGCACCTGGGTTCAGCCGCTCAGCGGCGCGGCCCGCTCCCTGCCCACCCTCGGCCTCATCACGCTGTTCGGCCTTGTGCTCGGGGTCGGCCTGAGCGCCCCCATGATCGCCTTCGTCATCCTGGCCCTGCCCAGTGTCCTGGCCGGAGCCATGAGCGGGGTGCGGGCGGCCTCGACCATGGCCGTCGACGGTGCCCGGGCCAGTGGCATGAGTGAGCTTCAGGTGCTCAGTCGGGTCGAGATCCCCTTGGGGGCGCCGCTGCTCGTCGGCGGGCTGCGCTCGGCCAGCCTCCAGGTCATCTCCACCGCCACACTGGCTGCATACACCGGCGCCGGCGGGCTCGGCCGACTCATGTTCCTGGGCCTCAAGACCCAGGACTACGTCATGATGCTCGCCTCAGCGCTCCTGGTCATCTCCCTCGCCCTGGCCTCCGAGGCCATCTTCGCCCTCATCCAATGGGGTGTCACGCCCCCGGGTGCCCGGCAGCACCGGAAGGAATCAGCATGACCGCACCGTCCAACCCGCGCCCCGGCAAGCAGCTGACCCGACGCGGCCTGCTGGCCGGCGTCGGTGCGACCACCGGCCTGCTCGCCCTCGGCGCCTGCTCCGATACCGATCCCTTCGCCGTCGACCGCGCCTCGGGGGGGCTACTCCGGCGGCCCGATCATCATCGGCAGCCAGCAGTACTACTCCAACGAGATCATCGCCGAGCTCTACGCCCAGATGATGGAGAAGGTCGGCCTGAGCGTCACCCGCGAGTACCAGATCGGCCAGCGGGAGGTCTACCTGCCCGAGCTCGAGGCCGGCAAGATCCATGTCATCCCCGAGTACGGCGGCAACCTGCTGGAGTACTACAGCAAGACCTCCGCCTCAGGCAGCCCCACCGCCGCGACCGCCTCCCGCACCGCAGGCGATACCGCCTCTATCCAGGACACCCTGCTGAGGACCCTGCCGCACTCGCTGACCGTCCTGAACCCGGCCGAGGCAACGGACCAGGACTCCCTGACCGTCACCAAGGCCACCGCCCAGGCCCACTCCCTGACCTCCATCGGCGACCTGGCCTCGCTGGGGCGGCCCGTCACGATCGCTGCGAACTCGGAGTTCACCACCCGTCCCTACGGTCCTAAGGGCCTCAAGGCCGTCTACGGCGTCGACGCCTCCGTCACGCCGGTGGAGGACTCCGGCGGGCCTCTGACCGTCAAGGCCCTCACCGACGGCACCGTCGACGTCGCCGACATCTACTCCTCCGATCCCGCCATCGGGGTCAAGGACCTCGTCATCCTGTCCGACCCCCAGATGCTCATCCTCCCGCAGAACGTCACCCCCGCTGGTCTCCGCCTCACTGCCGGCCATCGCGGCCACCGCCATCAACCGGGTCTCGGCCCTGTTGACCCCCGACGAGCTGCGCTCCCTCAACCAGCGCTCCACCGGCGAGAAGCTCAGCTCCAAGGTCATCGCCACTGACTGGCTCACCTCTAAGAAGCTCCTCTGAGCGCGAGAGGCCCGCGGTGCTCGGCGTGTCAGTGATGGTAGAGATCGTGCGCGACGACAGTCAGTGATCTCTTACATACAGTCACTCTCTATCGGAAAGTGTATGCATGTGAGAGAGTTTAGTTGTTCGTTCAACAACTAACGCTCAAGGAGCTCTCATGTCCGTCCCCTCCATCTCCATCATCGGCGCCGGCAACATCGGATCGGCGGTCGCAGGTCTGGCGGTCAAGGCCGGTGCCAGTACTCAGGTCCTGGTGCGCGACGCCTCCAAGGCCACCGACCTGTCGGGCGTCGAGGTCGCCGAGATCGGCTCGCCCCTGACCGGTGACATCGTTGTCCTCGCCCTGCCCTACGCCGCCATTGCCGAGGTCATCGCCACCTACGGCGCACAGGCCTTCGCCGGCAAGGTCGTCGTCGACCCGACCAACCCCCTGGACTTCACCACCCTCGACTCTCTCGTCCCGGCCGGCAGCTCTGCGACCGCCGAGCTCGCAGCGAAGCTCCCGGACGCCCAGGTGGTCAAGGCTTTCAACACCGTCTTCGCCGCCGTCCTGGCGAGCGGCACCATCGGCGCTCGCCCGGCCACTGTTCTGGCCGCCTCCGACTCCGCGGAGGCCAAGGCGGGCCTGCGCTCCTTCGTCGAGGCCGCCGGACTGACGTGGGCCGACGCCGGCGAGCTCAAGCGGGCGGAGCGTCTGGAGGCGCTCGGGGCGCTGAACATCGCCCTGGGCGTCACGGAGCAGGTCGGTTGGACCGGCGGCCTCGCCGTCGTGTCTGAGTAGGGCTCCCGGTTCGCAGGTAATCTGTCGCCCATGCCCGTCGTCGGCCGCTCACGCGCGTGAGCGGCCGACGACGGATCAGCGACCAAGCACACGAGGAGACAATGTGGCCGACACTGAGCAGCCGACCGGCACGCAGCAGGCGGCGGAGATGGCGCCCAACCCCTATAGCCGCAGCTGCCCCTCACGCGGTCTGCTCAAGTCGCTCGGCGACCTGTGGACCGTGCTCGTCGTCGGGGCGCTTCACGAAGCGGGCCAGCCGCAACGATTCAAGGAGATATCGACCCGCGTCGACGGTATCTCCACCAAGATGCTCACCCAGACCCTCAGGGGCCTTGAGCGCGATGGACTCATCGAGCGCCAGCAGTACCCTGAGATCCCGCCGCGAGTGACCTACGAGCTCACCGACCCAGGCAGGGGGCTGGCGGAGGCGCTCGCTCAGGTTGAGGCCTGGGCCACCGACCACCTCGGTGCGGTCACTGAGGCGCGGGCTCGTTATGATGCCACCCACTGAAGCCCCGTTGCGCCCACTGAGCCGCGTCTAGAGGTGCCGCCAGGTCTCCACACGCCAGCGCGCGTCCCCGGACACGGGGCGCCACTGCCCCTGCGGGTCGGAGAGGGACGGATCGATGGCCCACTCCTGAGTGCTGACTCCCGGTGCGCGCACCAGAGCCGAGTCGGGCAGGCCGCGCTCGCGGGCCCGCTCGGTGGCATCCAGGTCCAGGACGCTGACGACGAGCACGTCGGGCAGGCCGTCGGCCAGAGCCTGCTCGTAGACGCTCCGCCACCGATGACCCACAGGCGGGGCAGCCCGGCAGCATCCCCTCACGAGGATCGTGCCCCAGCTCGGAGGCCAGGCCCTGGGCAGCCAGCGAGAGCCCCTCGCGCAGCGAGCCGGCGCGGACCGCGCCCTCGGTCCGCCAGGACCGGTCACGGGTGAGGACCACGTTGCGCCGTCCGGGCAGGGGGCCTCCCAGTGACTCCCAGGTGGTGCGTCCCATGACCAGCCCGCAGCCCATGGTTGTGGTCTTGAAGTGGGCGAAGTCCGCTGGCACGCGCCACAGCATGCCGCCGTCGGCCCCCAGGATGCCGGTGACATCCTGGGCCCAGATCATCCCCAGGCCGCTCATACCGCGACCGGGGCCTTGATCGTGGGGTGGTGCTCGTAGCCCTGGGAGGCGTCGATGTCGTCCATGTCGTAGGCGTCGATGGACTCGGCCCGCTCCAGGCGCAGCGTCGGGAAGGGATGGGCGCTCGGCACTCGGGAGAGCTGGGTGCGGACCTGCTCGACGTGGTTGTCGTAGATGTGGCAGTCCCCGCCGGTCCAGATGAGCTCACCGGGCTCCAGGTCCGCCTGCTGAGCGAGCATGTGAGTGAGCAGTGCGTAGGAGGCGATGTTGAAGGGCACCCCCAGGAACAGGTCGGCACTGCGCTGGTAGATCTGCAGGCTCAAGCGGCCTTCGGCCGCATAGCACTGGAAGAAGGCGTGACAGGGGGCCAGTGCCATGGACCCCAGCTCGGAGACGTTCCAGGCCGAGACCAGCATGCGCCGTGAGTCCGGGTCGGTGCGCAGTGTATCGATGAGCCCGGAGATCTGGTCGATCACACCCCCGTCCCGGGTGGGCCAGGAGCGCCACTGCGAGCCGTAGACCGGTCCCAGCTCGCCGGAGTCATCGGCCCACTCGTCCCAGATCGTGATACCCCGCTCCTGGAGCCATCCCACGTTCGTGTCTCCGCGCAGGAACCACAGCAGCTCCCCCCTTGACGGCCTTCATGGCCACGAACTTCGTGGTGATACGCGGAAAACCACGTCCCAGGTCGTAGCGCAGCTGGCGGGCGAAGAGCGAACGCGTCCCGGTGCCGGTGCGGTCGGACTTCGAGGTCCCATTGGTCAGGACGTCCGCCAGGAGGTTCTCGTAGGCGACGTCGATGTCCGGCGGGGGGACGAGCCCCATCCGCGCCAACGCCGGGTACTGGACGGCCTGCGGCGACGGCTCGCTCGCGCTGCCGACGCCGCTCATGCGTCGATTACCTCGACATGGGAGTTGTCGACGTAGCCACCCAGAGCGAGCTGGGGTCCCAGCGCCGCCTGCGCCCCCTCAATGACCTGGTTGGCCAGCGCCCGGCCTCCGGACCAGCCGATGGCGGCCCCGATCCCGAAGGGGAGGAGGCGCCCCAGCGCCAGTGCCCCACCCTTGGCGGCCGAGCGTTTGGCCACCCGTTTGATGAGTTGGGCATTGATCGACTTCACCGATGGCAGAGGCATCTGCATGAGCAGCTGAGCCGCCCAGAACATCGAGGACAGACCCAGCTGGCCCTGAACCGCCTCGGAGCCCTCCTTGCCCAGGAGGGCAGAGAGAACCAGGGCCCGACGGCGCTCGGTGTCGACGATGTGGACCCCCTGGATCTCCGCGACAGTGAGAACGTAGGTGACGGCCGAGGCGATGAAGGCGGCGCTCTGGCCGACTGTCAGAGCGGCGGCCGCACCGGTACTGATGGCCGGTATCGCTGCGGATGCCCCGACCGCTCCCGATGACAGCCCCGCGTCCCGCCGGAAGCGGGAGGCGGCCATCTCGACGAGCTCGGCGGCGTCGGCCCCGGGGCGGTCTCGGCGCATCCGTGCGACGCGCTCCTCGATGCGGGCGGCCGGGATGGCGAGGGCCTTGTCAAGGGCGCGTTCGAGCGCGGTGGAGCGCCCAGAGCGGGAGGTGTTCACAGTGGTCTCCTTACCTGAGTGACACAGGGGGCCTCGGGGACGGCGGCCGGTTCAACGGACGGAGCGCCGGGCGCTCAGTCCTCGTTGGGGTCGACGATCGTCGTCGTGTAGGAAGCGCCGTGCTCGATGGTGTGCCCCACGGTGCAGTGACGGTCGACGGCGCTCGCGACCCGCTGGTTCAGCAGCTCGCGCTGATCGGCATCGAGTGAGGACAGGTCGGTGACGATCTCGACCTGGAATGACTCGTAGCGCTCCTCGGCGTCGTTCTTGACGGTCGAGCAGCCCACGGTGGCCTCGAACCCCTCGCCCAGTGCCTTGGCCAGGCGGTGGTCGGCGGACAGGGTGTTGCAGGTGGCCAGTGCGATCTTCATCAGCTCACCGGGGGAGAACTCGCCCGGCCCCATGCCGACGCGCACCTCGGCGCCGGAGGAGTTGCGGCCGATGTACTGCCGGGTGCCCGTGCGCTCGGCCCACACGGCGTTAGGGGCGGAGGCGGCTGTGCTAGATGTGCTCATGGACCTGATCGTGCCATGAAACGGAACGCGACTCGGTGTCGGAGCCGGTGTGCAGGCCCGTGCTGCGCCACTGGCGGACAGAGACGCAGCACGGGAATAACAAGACCTGGCGACGTAGCGCACAGTGAGTGATCAGGGTGAGTGAACGAAGCGCGACTAAGGCACGGATCAGTGCTCGGCGAGCCAGGCAGTGGCGCGGCGCTCCTCGTCCGCCACGACTCGCCCCACCATGCTCATGGCCTTCTCCTCGATGGTCTTGCCCACCAGCGGCACTGAGACCTTGAGATCGACGTCGACGGTGACGGTGGTGGCCTCACCGGCGGCGTCGACGGCCGGAGCCATGGTGGAGGTGGCGCTGACCTTGACCGGGGTGTTCTTGAGCGTCACGTCGTAGCCGCCGGAGCGTGAGCCGTCGTCCTTCGGCTCGCCCCAGGACTCGGCCACGGTGAAGGACACCGCCGAGCGCACGATCCGCGAGGCGACCGAGGGAAGCTGGGAGGGCTGGATGCTCCCGGCGATGGTGGTGACGAACCCCTGACCGCGCTGGGCGACGTCGACCGAGGCGTTGTCGAGTCCGGCTCTCGAAACCCGCTCCTCCTGGTACGCGGGGTCGGCGAGCATCTGCGCGGTGCGTGCCGGACTTGCGGGATAGGTGATGGTGATGGTCTTCCTCATGGTGCGATCCTGTCATGTTTCACCGGGCCGCGGCATGTTTCGATCACGGAGGGGCCGGGAGACGTGACGCGGCTCGAACAGTTGAGAACGGGATCGTCAAGGTCCTGAGCATGTGTTCTGCTTGGCAATTAGCCGGCTCGACGAGCCGGGTTCGCTCACTGCCGATAACCTTGAGAGGTGCCTAATCTTCTGCCCAGCGCCCTGAGAGACGCAGTCGACCTCGCCGAGGCCGACCTTGACTGGATCCACCAGCTGGTGGCCGACTGGCAGCTGATTGCGGACCTATCCACCTCTGACCTGGTCCTGTGGGTGCGTACCCGCGCGGGGCGTTTCATTGCCGCAGGCCATACCCGCCCCTCCGGTGGGACCACCGTCCATCTCGAGGACGTCATCGGGCGGCGCATGCCGGCCTCACGTGAGGCCATGGCCATGGAGTCACTGTCCACCGCTCAGATCCAGGACGCCGCCGAGCCCTACTGGACCGGCACCGCCGCGGTTCAGGAGGAGTACATCCCGGTCGTCCACGCCGGTACACCGATCGCCGTCGTCACCCGGGAGACCTCGGTGGGCGTCATCCGGGGCGGGCGCATCGTTGAGCGGGAGATGGAGGAGATCGCCGAGGTCCTGTGCCAGATGACCGCCTCGGGTGACTTCCCCATCCAAGGTGCCGGCACCACGATCCGCCACGGTACACCGCGCGTGGCCGACGGCGTCCTGCGTCTGGACGAGGAGGGGCGGATCGTCTACGTCAGCCCCAACGGGCGTTCCTGCTTCCACCGCCTGGGAATCGATGGCGAGCTGGAGGGGATCCAGCTGGCGGAGGCCGTCACCTCGATCATTCCTGCCCGCACCCCCGTCGATGAGACGCTGGCCGTGGTGCTCATGGGACGGCAGGCCTGGCTCACCGAGGTCGAGGTCGAAGGAGTGTTCCTCTCTCTGCGTTCCATCCCCCTGACGCTCGGAGGGCACCGCTCCGGGGCGGCGCTCCTGGTCCGCGACGTCACCGAGGTGCGTCGGCGTGAGCAGGTCCTGCTCAATAAGGACGCCACCATCCGGGAGGTCCATCACCGGGTCAAGAACAACCTGCAGACCGTCTCGGCGCTGCTGCGCATGCAGGCCCGCCGTGCCTCGAACGAGGAGACCCGTCAAGCCCTGTCCGAGGCCGAGCGCCGGGTGACCACCATCGCCACCGTCCACGATGCCCTGAGTCACAATGTCAACGAGCACGTGGACTTCGATGAGGTCTTCTCCTCCATCCTGCGCATGGCTGCGGTCGTGGCCACGCCCACAGGTGAGGTCAGCACCAAGCTGGAAGGGTCCTTCGGCGTGGTCGATGCTGACACGGCTCAGGCGCTGGCCACGGTGCTGGCCGAGCTCGTGACCAATGCCGTCGAGCACGGCCTCGATGGACGTGACGGCCGCGTGACAGTCACGGCCCACCGTGACGAGGACAGGCTCGAGGTCCACGTGATGGACAACGGTGCCGGCCTTGCGCGGACACCCTCGCGACCGGTCTGGGAACGCGGATCGTCACCACGCTCGTGCGTGGAGAATTGCGGGGGTCATTGACTGGGAGCCTCTGAGCGGAGGGGGGACCGACGTCGTCATTCACGCCCGCCTTAACCAGAGGGCTACGAGGACTGACGCCTGACCTGTCGAATCCCAGCTGTTGAAAACGCCTGGATCAATAAAACGGTGTTCGCACGATTAACCGTGCGAACACCGCGGCGCAAAGAAACTCGATCAGTTTTCAGGACGACCGGCGGGCGCGAGCTGCCCGGCGCTTGAGGGAACGACGCTCGTCCTCGCTCATGCCGCCCCAGACGCCGGCGTCCTGACCATTCTCCAGAGCCCACTTCAGGCAGGTGTCCACCACCTCGCAGCGGCCGCACACCTCTTTCGCCTTGGCGATCTGGGCAATAGCGGGACCGGTGTTCCCCACAGGGAAGAAGAGCTCCGGGTCAACGGTGAGACATGCGGCTTGGCTGCGCCAGTCCATAAAGGCCCCCTACAAGGTCATCGGTCATACGGCTAGCGCCGGCCCGGCTTGTCAGGGGACGGCGGCCGCGTCTGAGAACAACTTTCACATGACGGTGGGCAGCGGGCAAGACCTCGATCATGAGACCTGCGCCTATACCCTGTCGTGATCCTCACAGGACGTGGAGCTGTTGAGATAACACCACTTTCCGTCATTGAGAATGCCTGTTAAACAGAATGTTCAATGGGGCGATCATCGTCGTCGGGCCGGGGCAGCACGATCTGAATGGGTAGGCACGTTCCCCGATAGACGAGTGCTCCACGACCGGGCAGCGTCATCGCCCTCGGATCGGTGACCGCCCGCAGGGAGACACCGGCGGCTTGATCGGCATGGCGCAGACCGGGCCACAGCACGACGAGCGCTTCGCGCTCACGCATGGTGGAGATCGCGCCGCGGAAGGTCGTGGCCACCTTCTCCGTCGAGGCGGAGGCCAACACCACATCGGAGCGCGCCAGCGCGGCCTCCACCTGAGTGACGGTGGCTACGTCCGCCAGGTCCAGGTCATCCACAATGAGGACATCCGAAGGAATCGCCTGAGCCAGTGCCCGCAGCGCCGTGGAGCGTCCCGAGCCGGGCGGCCCGGTCACCAGGACACTGGTGCGAGCCGGAAGCGTGACCGGAGCAGCCGCGTCCCCTCCCACAGCCCAGGTACCGTCCGGAACGTCCTCCCAGGTGGGCCGTGTCGGCAGCGGCACGAGCCGCAGCACGCAGCCGCCGTCGTGGTCGGAACGGGATACCGGGGACCCCTCACGGAGCACGATCTGACAGGCGGTCGTCGCAGCCCCGTCCAGGATGACGCCGCGCCCCGGGACGCCACCGGTGACCACTCCGCGTGGAAGACCGGCGAGAGCGGCCTGCGTGCCGGTGGCCGCACCGAGAATCAGTCTGAGCCCCATGGATCCTGCCCACCGGGCGGTGGACGCGGCCAGCGGGGCGGTCATCAGCAGGGGAGCGCCCGCTGCGGATGTGGTTCGGATGACGGCCTCCAGCAGGGCGTTTCCCTGACCGGGGCCCAGCACCTCATCGATGGTCGGGATGAGTGCGTCGACGTTATCGAGGCACAGCAGGTCTCCGCCCAGCCGCCCACTGGCCGCAAGCCCCCACAACCGGGCCAGGCGCCGCGGGTCCTCCGTACCGACAACCGTGCCCACCCCGGGGTGGGTGAGGAGTTCGTGCACGGGTGAGGTCGCGTCGGCGGCCTCGCCGGAGCCGTCGGACGCCGGGGGAGTGAGCCCGCACAGGTGCACCCCTCTGCCCGAGCTCAGTGCCGCTGTCGCGGCCGAGGCCACGAGGGTGGAGCGCCCCGACCTCGGGGCCCCGAGCACCAGCAGCGGGCGAGTGACCCGCCAGTGCCACACCCCCAGACTCTGCTGGCGAGGAAGGTCGGTCACGGCGAGAAGAAGACGGCCGTCGTCGTGCGTGGACAGTGGGGCGCGGTCGGTGAGGCCCGCGGGGGCGAGTGCCCCATCCGCCCCCTGCTCCTCAGTCCCGCCAGGTGCCCGGGGGCCTCGAAGCCGTCCCAGCTCGAGCGCCTGGGCCGTGTTGATCGAGGTGGGCAGAGCCGGCGCCCACGGGCGCCACGGGGAGGCGTGTCCCTCGGCTGCGCGTGAGACGAGGTCAACGATCTCTTGGACCTCACGCCCTGAGCCGCACCAGGGGGCCTGAAGCACCTGGTTGCTGGCGCTGCTAGGGCCAGTAGGTCCGTTGCCGAGACCTCGTGGGCCGGGGACGCCCTCCTGCTCGCTGCCGGCTCCACTGACCAGGACTCTGCCGGGATGATGACCGAGCCGGGCGGCCCCGTCGTGCCCCAGGACGTCCCTGGAGTCAGCGGCGTCGAGCACCCGCAGGCACACTCGCAGGGAGGTATTGGCCCGAATTGCCGGGGACACGGCCCCTTGAGGGCGCTGAGTGGCCAGAATGAGGTGGATCCCCAGGCTGCGTCCCTGGGCTGCGATACGCACCAGGGACTCCAGGACGTCGACGTGCTCACCGGCCAAGGTGGCGAACTCGTCCACCGCCACCACCAGATCGGGGACGACGACCCGTGGCGGCAGGCAGGAGAGGTCCTTGGCGCCGTGGGCGGCCAGGATCCGCTCGCGGCGGTGCACCTCGGCCTCCAAGGAGGACAGGGCTCGTTGGGTGCCAGCAGGATCCAGATCCGTCAGGACCCCGGCCGTGTGCGGCAGGCCGGCGAGAGGACCGAAGGCGGCACCGCCCTTGTAGTCGACGAGGACCAGTGTCAGACGATCCGGCGCCCGACTCAGTGCCAGCTGCACCAGCCACGAGATGAGCAGCTCGGACTTTCCAGAACCCGTCGTCCCGGCCAGCAGGGCGTGCGGGCCGTCCGCCACCAGGTCGGCTCTCACGGGCCCCCGCGATCCCACTCCGAGCACCGCAGGCAACGCCGGGGCAGCCTGAGCCGGCGAGCGCGACTGCTCCTCCCACCGCGCCCGCAGCTCGTAGGCGTCAAGGTCGTCCATGACCTCACTGAGGGGCACCAGATCGGGAATCCCATCGACCTGGGACGACGCCCTGGACGGTGACGTGATCCGGGAGCGGCTCAGGTGACGAACCGCATCCCACCAGATCGGTGAGCACGACGGCGCCCCGGCCGGAGCGGGCCGCGTGCTCAGCGCCTGCGGCGGGACCTCGTCATGCGAGCAGGTCACTATCTGCGCGCTGTGAGGGCGTGCCTGCGGGCCCCAGGAGAGGCGTACTCCCAGTCGGCCGCCTTCCTCCTCACAGTCCTCATGCTCCTGACTATGCTCCCCACTGTCCTGACGACCCGTGCGTTCGTCCCGCGGGTCACCCGGCAGGTCGGTCAGTACGGTCAGCTGGACCTCATCGCGGGCCAGGAGCTGGGTGCACCACCATCTCAGCGCATTCCCGGCCCCTTCGCCCACCAGGGCCAGGCTCTCACCGTCGGAGAGCGATAGGACGCAGCGCCGTCGGCGCCCGGCACTCCAGGCTGCCAGGACCTCTTGGGAGGTCGAGACCGGTGTTGAGCCCTCGACCTCGGAGCCCTGGACGGACTGAGACATGCTGGAGCGTGCCGCGACGGCCAGCAGCATCGTGGCAGGGTCCGGCTCGCCGTGCCTCCAACCCGGTCGGCGTCCTCGGCCGCGCCGGCGACCACGCCATCTGGGCCCGCCGGCGCGCCCGGTGCGCTGGGATCGTCGACGTTGCAGGAACGGCACCAGGCGCATGATCGTCATCGCGACCATCGGCGCCACCATGACCATGCCCATCGCACCGCGGCTCCCCGTCCTGACCGCAACCGCGGCCGAGCAGCCCATGACCAGTAAGCAGACCAGTGAGCCCACCATCAACCATGCCGCTGACGAAGCCGGCGCCGCAGGGGCCGCCACCACCAGGTCGCAGGGACGCCTGCGCAGCTCGAGCACGCTGCCCCCCAGCCGCAGGAGCGTCCCCTCCCTCAGCCTCATCTCCTTGCGGGCGCGCCACCACAGTCCCAGGTGCCAGTAGCGGTAGGAGCCGTTGGCTGATCCACAGTCCTGCGCCAGGACACGACCGCCGTGAATCCGCAGACGCAGATGGCGGCGTGACACCAACGGATCGCTGAGAACCTCTCCCCGTCCCAGGAAGGCGCCGTCCCTGGCGGCTATCACCAGGCCACGGTCAGGACCGTCCAGGACCGCAAGGTGCCATGGTCCGGCCAAGGCGGCAAGAGCCGCGTCCGCGGCCGCCTCACCGGCCGAGTGCCGGCACGACGAGAACGAGGTCTCTCCCGGAAGGAGCGGGTGGAGGTCTAGGACATCTGCGATAGCGCTCATTCCTCCAGAATCACCGCTGGAGTCCGTCACGTCGCCGGCGGGCACCCCCGGGTGTGGACATCCTCCCCATTTGGGGATGCTCATGCTCACTGTGGATACGCGAGAGCCCGGTGTGAGCTCGGTTGGGGGAAGATGGCCCCATGACTGACATCGACGCGCCCCGCGGTCCCGCTCCTACCCCCGGCCTCCTCCTCGGCACGCTCCGATCGGCAGAGCCCCGTGGATCTGAGCGTCGTCCCCGCCGCCGCCCGGGAACGCTGGAGTGAGCTGGTGCGTGACATCGAGGCCGCCCGCGACGCCTACTACAACGCGATCGACGCCGAGAGTCCCCTGTCGGACGCCGACTACGACGCCCTCTACCGGGAGCTGGAGGGGCTGGAGGCGGCCCACCCCCTCCTGGCCAGAGCCGGATCGCCGACCCGCTCGGTGGGCGGGCGCGCCATCACCGACTTCGCCCCCGCCCCGCACCACGAGCGCATGTACTCCCTCCAGGACGTCTTCTCCCTTGACGAGGTCCAGGAGTGGGCTGAGCGCATGGTCGCCGAGACCGGGGTCGGCGACGACGAGCTCGCCATGACCGCCGAGGTCAAGATCGACGGCCTGGCCGTGGCCCTGACCTACGAGGACGGGATCCTCACCCGGGCCGCGACCCGCGGTGACGGTACCACCGGCGAGGACGTCACCGGCAACGTGCGCACCATCGCCTCGGTCCCGCTGGTCCTGGCCGGTGACGCCCACCCCTCCCTGCTCGAGGTGCGCGGCGAGGTCTATTTCCCCACCCAGGAGTTCGAGTCCTTCAACGAGGAGCGCCGTACCCGCAACCTGCAGCGGCAGGCGGACGGCACCCCTCTCCTGCAGGTCTTCGCCAACCCCCGCAACGCGGCCGCGGGCTCGCTGCGCCAGAAGAACCCCGCCGTCACCGCCTCCCGGCCCTTGGCGATGATCGCCCACGGGGTCGGCGCGATCACCCCTGCTCCGGGGGAGAAGCTGCCCACCCGGCAGCACGAGTGGTACGAGCTGCTGGCCGGCTGGGGGCTACCGGTGTCCCCCTACAACACCGTGGTCCGGGGGCGCGCTGAGCGTGAGGCCTACATCGAGCGCTACGCCACCCACCGCCACGACCTCATCCACGAGATCGACGGCATCGTCTTCAAGCTCGATGACCACTCCCTTCAGCGGCGCCTCGGTCACACCTCCCGAGTACCCCGCTGGGCCACTGCCTACAAGTACCCGCCCGAGGAGGTCCGCACCCGGTTGCTGGACATCGCCGTCCAGGTCGGGCGCACCGGCCGCGTGACGCCTTTCGGCATGATGGAGCCGGTCCTCGTCGCCGGCTCGACGGTGGCCCGCGCCACCCTCCACAATGCCACCGAGGTGGCTCGCAAGGGCGTGCGCATCGGGGACATGGTCATTGTGCGCAAGGCCGGCGACGTCATCCCCGAGATCCTGGGGCCGGTCGCCGAGCTGCGTGACGGCAGCGAGCGGGACTTCGTCATGCCGACGCACTGCCCGTCCTGCGGCACCGAGCTGGCACCGGCCAAGGACGGAGACGTCGACCTGCGCTGCCCCAACACCCGCTCCTGCCCCGCCCAGCTCACCGAGCGGATCGCCCACATCGGCTCCCGGGGCGCCCTCGACGTCGAAGGGCTGGGAGACGAGGCCGCAGGCGCCCTCACCCGACCCGACGCCGGACGCCGCGAGGCCCTGACTGCGCTCGCGGCGGGGCGTAGCCTGGAGACCGAAGGCGGACGGCTCAGTATTCCGCACGGCGAGCTCGACTCCCTCCATGTCTCTCAGCGGGTGGAGGCCGTCGAGGAGCTCCTGAAGCAGGCGGGGGTCACCGAGCAGACACCGGTGCTCACCGGCGAGGCCACCCTGTTCGACCTGACCGAGGACGACCTGCGCGAGGTCTTCGTCTGGCGTCCCGTCTCCCGCCGAGGGGTTCCCACCGGGGACTGGCGCCTGAGCCGCTTCTTCTGGACCAAGCAGATCTACGACGCCGACGGGCGGGTCAAGAGGGCGACGGCGCCGGGAAAGAACGCGACCGCCATGATCTCCCAGCTCCGGCAGGCCCGCACCCGTCCACTGTGGCGCATCCTGGTGGCCCTGTCCGTGCGTCATGTCGGGCCGACCGCCGCTCGGGCCCTGGCGGCGCGCTTCAGGTCCCTGGAGGCTCTGTGCCAGGCCGACGTCGCCGAGCTGGCCGAGGTCGACGGCGTCGGACCCACCATTGCCGAGTCCTGGGTGCGGTGGCGCGAGGTCGACTGGCACCGCGAGATCCTCAGCCGATGGGAGGCCGCCGGGGTCCGCACCCGGGAGGAGGCCTCGGACCCAGCAGGAGGAGCCGGCACGGACCCTGGAAAGGCCTGACCATCGTCGTGACCGGGTCCCTGGAGGGATTCACCCGGGACAGCGCCAAGGAGGCCATCGTCTCGCGCGGCGGCAAGGCCTCGGGCAGCGTCTCGAAGAAGACGAGCTTCGTCGTCGTGGGGGACAAGGCGGGTTCCAAGGAGAGCAAGGCCCGCGATCTGGGACTGACGATCCTCGACGAGGACGGCTTCGTGGCGCTCCTGGAGTCAGGCCCCCAGGCGGTCTCCTGATGGCTCACGACTGGGGCGGGGCACCTCCTTATCAGGGAGGTGCCCGCCCCAGTCGACTGACTCGGCTGATACCGGCTCAGTAGTGGCTCTGGACCACCGTGTTCGTGTCGAGCCAGTTGTAGAGCCACTGCGCCTCGGGGACCGGCATGTTGACGCAGCCGTGGGAACCGGAGTACCCGAAGCTGGAACGCCACCCCGCGCCGTGGAAGGCGAAGCTCTCATAGAAGTAGCTCACCCACGGGACGTTCTCCGCAACGTACTCATCGCCATTGGGCTCCAGACCACGCATCGTCTGGGACTCGTACTGCAGGTAGACCTTGTAGGTGCCGGTGACTGTCGGAGTCGCGGCTCCGCCGTCGACGATGGAGACCGGGCCGTGCACGACGGTTGCCCCCTCGTAGGCGGTCACCGTCTTGTTCGACAGGTTGAGGTCGACCCACTTCTCACCCGGAGCGGCCTGGTAGGGCAGCTTCTCCGCGCCATTGGCGATGGTGCGGTCCTTCCACTCCGCCTTGACCGTTGTGGCCTCGAAGGAACCGGAGTAGGCCTTGCTGCTGCCCAGGGACTGCGTGATCGAGGTGGCCACCGCATCGGCGTTGTTGACGGTCTTGCCGTCCTTGGCCTCCGTCGGGGTGGAGACCACCTGACCGTTGGCATTGACGTTGCGCTGACCGGTGACGGGATCGGAGCTGGCCTCCTCTGCCTGTGTCTTCACCCACTGGGAAACCTTTGAGGAGTCCACGGCGATGGTCGGGGCGGCGTCGGACGAGTTCGTCACCGTGATCCACGAGGCCTTGTCCGTGCTCTCCGCCGTGTAGGAGTCCTCACCCATGGTGACGGTGACGTCCTGGGAGACCCAGTTGTTGGCCTTGTCGGCAACCTTCTGGGCGTCGGAGTCGGAGACCTTCGGGTCGGCACTCGTGATCGTCAAAGAGATCGATGACGAGTCCAGGGACGTAGCGGCCTTTTGCGCAGCCTGAGTCAGAGCCTCTGCGTCCAGTGAGGAGCCCTTGGACGAGCTGGTGGTGGTGAAGGTGGTGCCGTCCTCGCCGAGAACCACGGTGGCGTTGCGCGCCTTGGCACGGTCCTCAGGGATCAGAGAGGTGGCATAGCTGCTCACCTTGGTCTTGTCGGTGGTGGTGACCACCGGGATCTCACCCTTGGAGACCAGAGCGTGGAGCTTCTCACTGAGTGTGTCGCCTCGAGCCATGACGGCATCGGCGGTGGCCTGGGCATCCACGGTGGTTCCCAGGTCCGCGAGGGTGGCGCTGGCGGTGACGTCCCCGGAGATGTCGACCTTGGTGCTCTTCGTGCGCTCCTCAATGGCGGCCACCACCTCCTCCCGGCTCTTGCCGGAGACGTCGGTGCCGGCCACGGTGGTCCCCGGGACGGCCCGGCCGTCGTAGTGCGCGGCGTAGGCGTAGCCTCCGGCGCCGACGACGCCCAGCAGGAGGAGCGCGGCCGCCGCGACCCCCAGGGGCCAACGGCGACGACGCCGGGGCTCGTCCTGGGACGACTCTGCACCGGGGTGCGTGGCTGCTGGGAAGGTGGCAGGAGTCAGCACGGCTGCGGCGGGATGGCCGGTCCTGTCAGCGCCTTCAGCACTGACGATGCCCTCAGCGCTCGGCTGATCGTCCGACTGGGTGCCGCTGCCGGGCTCGGAGGTCGGGGTCGGGACGACCGCCTCAATCTCCTCGGTGCTGCCCTGTTCCGCATTCGTATCGCTTGAGGCGGTGCCGGCGGAATGCGCATACGGTGCCGTGGTGCTCGCAGCCGTCTGGAAGACGGACTGACGACGCACGCCTTCGGGCTGTCCGTAGGGCGTGCTGAGCACAGTGGTATCGCTCTGTGAGGCTTCGCCCTGGTGCTTTACACCAGTGGGGGAAGTGTTGCTGCTCATGCATCCTCGTCCCTCGGCCACCTGCCCCGCGCGGGGGAGGAACATGGCCGAATCCAGTGGTCCATCCGACCTCCGGCGGTCCAACATCCTGGATCTGGATGGAGGTCTGATCCAAGGGCTGTTCCTTGGCCCGACCTGCGTCAACGTAACAGTGACGTTGCCGGCGGGTCGGTCCGAGCCCTGGTGATCACCATGACATCCGTGAAACGAGACGATGTCAATCATCCTCGAGGATGAGCCTCTGTGAGATCGCGCGAATCCTGTATCAGTTTCGTTTCGCTGGGCCCCGGAGCCTCGGCACCCACGTTCCGCCTGCGGCGACAGGGGCGTCGATCGGTGCCTGTTCTCAGTGTCGATCCCGCTGCGACGTGATGTCGACGTGATGTGGCTGCAGCCCGGCTCGGCCCGGCTAGACTCCACACCATGTCTGCTATTTCCACTGATGAGGTCGCACGGGTTGCGGCGCTGGCTCGGGTCGCCCTGAGCGATGAGGAGGTGACGCGCCTGGCCGGGGAGCTGGACGCGGTCGCCTCCTCCTTCGCCCGGGTCACGAGTGTGGTCACGCCCGACCTGCCGGCGACCTCCCACCCCGTGCCCCTGACCAACGTGCTGCGTGAGGACGTTCCGGCCCCCACGCTCGACGTCGACGAGCTCCTGGCCGGAGCGCCGGCCTCTGAGGACTCGATGTTCCTCGTGCCGCAGATCCTGGGGGAGGACTCCGCCTCATGAGCACTCACCGCACCACCGGACTGTCCGGCCTCATCAGGAGCAGCGCTGCGGAGCAGGCTGCGGCCTTGGCAGCGGGGGAGGTCTCCTCGCGCGAGCTCACCCAGGCCCATCTCGACCGCATCGCCGCCGTCGACGGTGCCATCGGAGCCTTCCTCAACGTCGATGCCGAGCGCGCCCTGAGCCAGGCCGACGCCGCCGACGCCGCCCGCAAGGAGGGCCAGGCGGCCAGTGAGCTGACCGGTGTGCCGGTGGCCGTCAAGGACCTCATCGTCACCCGTGGTCAGGTCACGACCGCCGCCTCACGGATGCTCGAGGGGTGGGTGCCGCCCTACGACGCCACTCTCGTGCGCAACCTGCGCGCCGCCCGCACCCCGATCCTGGGCAAGACCAATCTCGACGAGTTCGCCATGGGGGGGTCCACCGAGCACTCGGCCTTCGGGCGCACCGCCAACCCCTGGGACCTCGGGCGCATTCCCGGAGGATCCTCCGGCGGCTCGGCGGCAGCCGTCGGCGCCTACGAGGCCCCCGTGGCCGTCGGCACCGACACCGGAGGCTCGATCCGCCAGCCCGCGGCCGTCACCGGCACAGTCGGCGTCAAGCCGACCTACGGCACGGTCTCGCGCTTCGGCGTCATCGCCATGGCCTCCTCCCTCGACACGCCCGGCCCCATGGCCCGCACAGTGCTGGACACCGCTCTCCTGCATGACGTCATCGCATCCCACGACCCGTTGGACTCCACGTCGCTGCCGGACGCACCGCGCGGCATGGCCGCCGTGGTTCGGGCCGCGCAGGAGGGTCGGGACCTGACCGGACTGCGGGTCGGCGTCATCTCCGAGCTCGACGGCGGCGAGGGCTACCACGACGGCGTCGTGGCCTCCTTCCACGCCGCCCTGGAGCTGCTCGAGGCGGCGGGCGCGCAGGTGGAGACCGTCTCCCTGCCGCATCTGGAGTACGCGCTGGACGCCTACTACCTCATCATGCCCGCCGAGGCCTCCTCCAACCTGGCCCGCTACGACGGGATGCGTTACGGCCTGCGGGTCGAGCCGACGTCGGGCCCCGTCACCGCCGAGACCGTCATGGCGGCCACCCGCGGGGCGGGCTTCGGTGACGAGGTCAAGCGCCGCATCATCCTGGGTACGCACGTGCTGTCGGCCGGCTACTACGACGCCTACTACGGCTCGGCCCAGAAGGTGCGCACTCTCGTGCAGCGCGACTTCGCCGCCGCCTGGGACAAGGCGGACATCCTCGTGTCGCCCACCGCTCCGGTGACGGCCTACCGCTTCGGGGAGAAGGACGACCCGCTGGCGATGTACAAGCTGGACGTGACCACGATCCCGGCCAACCTCGCGGGGGTGCCCGGTATGAGCCTGCCCTCGGGCCTGAGCGATGACGGGCTTCCGGTGGGCTTCCAGATCCTGGCGCCGCAGAGGGCCGATGACCGCCTGTACCGCGTGGGTGCCGTCCTGGAGGCCGCGCTGGAGGAGACATGGGGGGCGCCGCTGCTGTCGCGTGCGCCCGAGCTGGAGGAGACACGATGAGTGACACGCTGATGGACTTCGACGAGGCCGTTCGCCGCTACGACCCGGTCCTGGGACTCGAGGTGCACGTCGAGCTGGGGACCGCCACCAAGATGTTCGACGCCGCCCCCAACGTCTTCGGCGCTCAGCCCAACACGATGGTGACCCCCACGTCGGTGGGGCTGCCCGGTGCGCTGCCGGTGGTCAATGGCCGTGGAGTGGAGTACGCCATCCGCATCGGCCTGGCTCTGGGCTGCGAGATCGCAGAGTCCTGCCGTTTCGCCCGGAAGAACTACTTCTACCCGGACCTGGCCAAGGACTTCAGACCTCCCAGTCGGATGAGCCCATCGCCTACGACGGCGCCCTGGAGATCGAGATGGAGGACGGCTCCTTCTTCACCATCCCGATCGAGAGGGCCCACATGGAGGAGGACGCCGGCAAGAACACCCACATCGGAGGTGCCGACGGCCGTATCGAGGGCGCCAGCCACTCCCTGGTGGACTACAACCGCGCCGGCGTGCCGCTGGTGGAGATCGTCACCCGCCCCATCGAGGGGGCCGGCGCCAGGGCGCCTCAGGTCGCCGCCGCCTACGTGCGCACGCTGCGCGACATCTTCCGCGCCCTGGGGGTCTCCGAGGCGCGGATGGAGCGCGGCAACGTGCGCGCCGACGTCAACGTCTCCCTGCGCGAGTCGCCCGACGCGCCGCTGGGCACCCGCACCGAGACGAAGAACGTCAACACCTTCCGTGGGATCGAGCAGGTCGTCCGCTACGAGATCCAGCGTCAGGCCGCCATCCTGGCCGCCGGGGGAGAGGTGCTTCAGGAGACCCGTCACGGCCAGGCCGACGGCACCACTCGTGCCGGTCGCGTCAAGTCCGACGCCGACGACTACCGCTACTTCCCCGAGCCGGACCTCGTGCCGGTGGCGCCCAGCCGCGAGTGGGTCGAGGAGATCCGTGCGGGCCTGCCTGAGATGCCGGCGGCCAAGCGTCGTCGCCTCAAGGCCGAGTGGGGCCTGAGCGACACCGAGATGCGCGATGTCGTCAACGCCGAAGCGCTTGAGCTCATCGAGGCCACCGCGGCAGCAGGAATCACCGGTCAGGCCGCCCGTAAGTGGTGGATGGGTGAGCTCTCCCGCAGGGCCAAGGAGCAGGAGACCGCCCTGGAGGACATGGCCGTCACGCCCGAGCAGATCGCTGAGCTGCAAGGGCTGGTGGACTCCGGGCGTTTGACCGACAAGCTGGCCCGCCAGGTTCTCGAAGGGGTTCTGGCCGGAGAGGGCGATCCTGAGGCCGTGGCCGCCGCTCGCGGGCTCGAGGTCGTCTCCGATGACTCCGCGCTGCTGGCCGCCGTGGACGAGGCCCTGGCCGCCAACCCGGACGTGGCTGACAAGATCCGTGGCGGTAAGGTCCAGGCGGCCGGCGCCATCGTCGGTGCTGTCATGAAGGCGACCCGCGGCCAGGCCGACGCCAGCGCGTGCGCGAGCTCGTCATGGAGCGCGTGCAAGGGCTGAGGCGAGTCTCTCGACTGGTCATTCCTCGCTCGCTTGTCTCCTCGTCGATGAGGGCTGCTCTGAAACTGTCCGCTCCCGTGATCACTGCTCGTCACGCAGTGGGTGACGGGCGGACTGTCCATCGTCGACGGTCCCTGAACGATCTGTGTCATGGTGTCTTGTTGCGAGCTTCTCCGCAGTGGTCGAGATCGCTTGACGAAAGCCTGCTGGGAGTCTCAGTATCCGGTCGCCATAGGACCGTCATCCGAGTAGGCAGGCGGTCGCGGGAGATAGGCTCAGAGTACTCGATCGTCAAGATCCCCGCCCGTCCCACAAGGAGTGCCCATGGTTCAGCCCAGTCCCAGTTACACCGTCGCCCTGTACCTCGAGGTGCCCGCCTCCCAGAAGGCGGTAGCCCGTCTGGTCGACACTGCCACTGCGACTGGCGCCATCGTCACCGGCGTCGACGTGGCCGACGCCGATGGCGACAAGCTCACCGTCAACCTCACCGCCGACACCCGCGACTCCAAAGCACCGCAACGAGCTGGTCGCCACGCTCGAGGAGATCGACGGCGTCGTCGTTCGCAATGTCGGTGACTCGACCTTCCTGACCCATGTTGGCGGCAAGATCGAGGTGGCCGGCAAGTACCCGATCCACAACCGTCGTGACCTGGCCCGCGTCTACACCCCCGGAGTGGCCCGTGTCTGCAAGGCCATCTACGACCACCCCGAGCGCGCCCGGATGCTCACCATCAAGAAGAACACCGTCGCCGTCGTCACTGACGGAACCGCGGTTCTGGGGATGGGGGACATCGGCCCGTCCGCCGCCATGCCCGTCATGGAGGGCAAGGCCGTTCTGTTCAAGCAGTTCGGCAATGTGGACGCCTGGCCGGTGGCTCTGGACACGAAGGACCCCGAGGAGATCATCTCCATCGTCAAGGCGATCGCCCCGGCCTACGGCGGCATCAACCTGGAGGACATCGCCGCCCCCAAGTGCTTCGACATCGAGGCCCGCTTGCGCGAGGAGCTCGATATCCCCGTCTTCCACGACGACCAGCACGGCACCGCCATCGTGACCTTGGCGGCCCTCATCAATGCGCTGAAGATCGTGGACAAGCGGATCGAGGACGTGCGCATCGTCCTGTCCGGCGTCGGTGCCGCCGGTAGCGCCATCGCCAAAGCTGCTCATGGCGCACGGCGCCACTGACATCGTCGGGTACGGGCGCTCTGGGGCCCTGTCCGCGACGAACACCGAGGGGATGAACGAGCACCGCAAGTGGCTCGCGGAGAACACCAACCCGCGCCAGGTGACGGGGTCCCTCAAGGAAGGCCTCAAGGGCGCTGACGTCTTCATCGGCGTCTCGTCAGGCAACCTGCTCGAGCCCGAGGACCTGCAGGCCATGAACGACGGCGCCATCGTCTTCGCCATGGCCAACCCGATCCCCGAGGTCGACCCGATTCGTGCCGCCGACCACGCTGCTGTTGTGGCGACCGGGCGCTCGGACTTCCCCAACCAGATCAACAATGTGCTGGCCTTCCCCGGGCTCTTCCGCGGCCTGCTGGACACTGGGATCACCGACATCTCGACCGAGCTGCTGAGAGCCGCGTCCACCGGCATCGCGTCGGTGATCGCCGACGATGAGATCAGCCCTGTGTACATCATCCCCGGGGCCTTCGACACTCGGGTCGCCGATGCTGTGGCCAAGGCGGTCCGCAAGTTCGCCGAAGCGGAGTGAGAGCCGCACTACGCTTCATATGACGGGGCAGGGGGCGTGAGACACCGGTTAGGTGTCTCACGCCCCCTGCCGTACTCGATACGTGGCCCGAGCTCGCTCGTCAGCCAGACGACATCGGTGAGATCAGCGCAGCCAGGAGTCACCAACTAAACGGGACCACCAGGTGCCCAGCCCCAGGGTGTCGCCGGCCCGCGTCAGTGCGAACAGGACAGTGGACAGGGATAGAACCCAGTGGAGATCGACCAAGGGGTTGGTCGCGGCATTCTCGGTGCCTCCGGTGCCGATGGGCCACAGGGCAAGGTACAACGAGACCATGAGTGCTGAAGCAGCGATGGCGCTCACCTTGAGCCCGATGCCCAGTGTCAAGGCAATGCCAACCCCGAGCATTCCGGCCATGAACAGCCAGTCACCGATCGGGTTGGCCAACAGCTCGAAGGCGCTCCCGAAGGGGCTGTTGACCGCCACGCCCTTGATGAAGCCCTGGGCGGGCTGACCGCCGTTGATCCAGGCCATCTGACGAGGTGTGGAGAACCCGAGGCCGAAGGTCTTGTCCAAGAAGGTCCACAGGAAGAAGAAACCGACGACGATCCGCATGATGGCCAGCACGATGCGAGCCGATGGTCTTGTCACGACGTCGGATCCGGAACGAGGGCGGGCGCCACGGGTGGAAGCAGGCACGGGATGTGCTCCTTGATGGTCGCTGGAGTCCGACTCCGGACACCAGACAGTTGAACAGTAAACTGACTTGTCGATACTAGTCTGTCAGGCCGTTCGGTGGATACCGATGGACGGTGGGGATCCACTGCTGTACACCCAGGTGCTCCGCGAAAGTGTTGGAATGACGACGAAAAACTAGTGTGTCCTGGATCATGGAATCCTGGTTTGACGTGCGTGGGGTGGGCCTGCCTAAAGTACAGCCCGCTGCCGAACGGGCTGAGTCTGACGGCTGGTCGTCGGTGGCAGATGCGCTGCAACGGAACGTCGGTCGGTGTGACCGAGAGCAAGGCTCTTAAGGTTGACGTCGAGCCGGCAAATGTTCTAGAGTAGCCGAGTTGCTCGCCAGAGCAAAGATGAAGTCGGGAGACTTGATCAAGATCTGGCTGGGTGTGTTGTTTGAGAACTCGATAGTGTGTCATGTTTTTTATGCCATGGTCCTTGGGCTGCGCATGGTTGTGTGTGGTTTTTTGGGGCTTGTTTTGTTTTGGTTTGCCTGGCCTTGCTTTGTTGTGGGGTTGGGTTGGGCCTGGTCTGGTTTTCTGGACTGTGTGCTAACGTTCTTTGGGGTTCTGGCTGGCTGTTTTGGTTGGTTGGGGTCTCTTGTTTGTTGGTTTTGTTTGGAGAGTTTGATCCTGGCTCAGGACGAACGCTGGCGGCGTGCTTAACACATGCAAGTCGAACGGTGAAGCGCTTTCCTTTTTGGTTGGTGTGGATGAGTGGCGAACGGGTGAGTAACACGTGAGTAACCTGCCCCCTTCTTCTGGATAACCGCATGAAAGTGTGGCTAATACGGGATATTCTGCGCCTGCTGCATGGTGGGTGTGGGAAAGATTGTGCCTTTGGGTGTTTTCGGTGGGGGATGGGCTCGCGGCCTATCAGCTTGTTGGTGGGGTGATGGCCTACCAAGGCGGTGACGGGTAGCCGGCCTGAGAGGGTGGACGGTCACACTGGGACTGAGACACGGCCCAGACTCCTACGGGAGGCAGCAGTGGGGAATATTGCACAATGGGCGCAAGCCTGATGCAGCGACGCCGCGTGAGGGATGGAGGCCTTCGGGTTGTGAACCTCTTTCGCCAGTGAAGCAGGCCTGCCGCTATTGTGGGTGGGTTGACGGTAGCTGGATAAGAAGCGCCGGCTAACTACGTGCCAGCAGCCGCGGTAATACGTAGGGCGCGAGCGTTGTCCGGAATTATTGGGCGTAAAGAGCTCGTAGGCGGCTGGTCGCGTCTGTCGTGAAATCCTCTGGCTTAACTGGGGGCTTGCGGTGGGTACGGGCCGGCTTGAGTGCGGTAGGGGAGACTGGAACTCCTGGTGTAGCGGTGGAATGCGCAGATATCAGGAAGAACACCGGTGGCGAAGGCGGGTCTCTGGGCCGTTACTGACGCTGAGGAGCGAAAGCGTGGGGAGCGAACAGGATTAGATACCCTGGTAGTCCACGCCGTAAACGTTGGGCACTAGGTGTGAGGCCCTTTTCCGGGTCTTCCGCGCCGTAGCTAACGCATTAAGTGCCCCGCCTGGGGAGTACGGCCGCAAGGCTAAAACTCAAAGGAATTGACGGGGGCCCGCACAAGCGGCGGAGCATGCGGATTAATTCGATGCAACGCGAAGAACCTTACCAAGGCTTGACATGTGCCGGTCGGCTCCGGAGACGGGGTTTCTCCTGTGGGGCCGGTTCACAGGTGGTGCATGGTTGTCGTCAGCTCGTGTCGTGAGATGTTGGGTTAAGTCCCGCAACGAGCGCAACCCTTGTCCCGTGTTGCCAGCACGTTGTGGTGGGGACTCGCGGGAGACTGCCGGGGTCAACTCGGAGGAAGGTGGGGATGACGTCAAATCATCATGCCCCTTATGTCTTGGGCTTCACGCATGCTACAATGGCCGGTACAGAGGGCTGCGATACCGTGAGGTGGAGCGAATCCCTTAAAGCCGGTCTCAGTTCGGATCGGTGTCTGCAACTCGACACCGTGAAGTTGGAGTCGCTAGTAATCGCAGATCAGCAACGCTGCGGTGAATACGTTCTCGGGCCTTGTACACACCGCCCGTCACGTCATGAAAGTCGGCAACACCCGAAGCCCGTGGCCCTACGGGGAGCGGTCGAAGGTGGGGCTGGTGATTGGGACGAAGTCGTAACAAGGTAGCCGTACCGGAAGGTGCGGCTGGATCACCTCCTTTCTAAGGATAGGTTATGTGTGGGGGTGGCTGTCTCTGGTTGCTTGTTTGTCTGGGCCGTTGATGGGTCTGGGCCGGCCGGGGGCTTGCCCTTGCGGAAAGATGGGCGGCTGGTCGTGTCTCGTGGGTTTGTTGCTCGCGGGTGTGGTTGGCTTGTCCGTGTTGGTGTAGGAAACACGCCCTGTCATGCTTCTGCTTCCTGCTTGTGTGGGGAGTGGGGCGTGGTGGGTGCCTGCGTGCTTGGTGCGTGTGGGGGTGGCATGCTGTCGGGGTTCTGGGGCAGTGCGCCCTGGGTTGCCCGGCCCGTCCAGGGTTCCATTTCTGGGGTTTTGGGTGGGTGGGTGGGTTGGTTGTGAACTGTATAGTGGACGCGAGCATCTTACTGTAAGATTTCTGCGACAAGTTTCTTGTTTTGTCGTGTGTTTTGTTGTTTGTTTTTTTGAGCGTTCGGTGGATGCCTTGGCATCAGGGGCCGATGAAGGACGTGGTGGCCTGCGATATTCCTCGGGAGCCGGCTGGCGGGCTGTGATCCGAGGGTTTTCCGAATGGGGGACCCGGCACGAGTTATGTCGTGTCACCTGCATCTGAATTGTATAGGTGTGGGGGGTGACGCGGGGAAGTGAAACATCTCAGTACCCGTAGGAGAAGATATTCCGTGAGTAGTGGCGAGCGAAAGCGGATGATGGTTAAACCGTGTGCGTGTGATACTCGGCAGGGGTTGCGTGCGGGGTTGTGGGGCTGTCCTGTCTTCTTCTGCCGGAGAGGGGCGCGTGCTGATCTGTAGCTGAATCGTCTGGGAAGGCGTGGCGTAGTGGGTGATACCCCGTAGGCGGAACTGGTTGGTGCGTGTCTGGGACGGTGTTGCCCTGAGTAGCACGGGGCTCGTGGAATCCTGTGTGAATCTGCCAAGACCACTTGGCTGCCTGAATACCTCCTGATGACCGATAGTGGATAGTACCGTGAGGGAATGGTGAAAAGTACTCCCGGGAGGGGAGGAATAGTACCTGAAACCGGGCGCTATAAGCCGTCAGAGCCTTCCCGCACGCTTTTGTGTGTGGGGGTGGTGGCGTGCCTTTTGAAGAATGAGCCTGCGAGTCAGTGGCGTGTCGCGAGGTTAACCCGTGTGGGGTAGCCGTAGCGAGAGCGAGTCCGAACAGGGCGATGTGTAGTGGCGCGTTCTGGACCCGAAGCGGGGTGATCTACCCATGGCCAGGTTGAAGCACGTGAAGAGCGTGTGGAGGACCGAACCCACCTAGGGTTGAAAAACTGGGGGATGAGCTGTGGGTAGGGGTGAAAGGCCAATCAAACCCGTGATAGCTGGTTCTCCCCGAAATGCATTTAGGTGCAGCGTCGCGTGTTGCCCGGCGGAGGTAGAGCTACTGGGTGGCTGATGGGCCCCTACAGGGTTACTGACGTCAACCAAACTCCGAATGCCGTCCGGGTGTAGCGTGGCAGTGAGACCGCGGGGGATAAGCTCCGTGGTCGAGAGGGAAACAGCCCAGATCGCCGGCTAAGGCCCCTAAGCGTGTGCTAAGTGGGAAAGGATGTGCGGTCGCGCAGACAACCAGGAGGTTGGCTTGAAGCAGCCATCCTGAAAGAGTGCGTACAGCTCACTGGTCAAGTGATCGTGCGCCGACAATGTAGCGGGGCTCAGCACACCGCCGAAGCCGCGGACCCATGGCAGTGTTCCTTTCGCCGTCCGGCTTGTCCCGGGTGGTGGCAGGGGCTGTGGGTGGTAGGGGAGCGTCCTGCACCGGGGGAAGCCTGTGGGTGACTGCTGGTGGACGGTGCGGGAGTGAGAATGCAGGCATGAGTAGCGATACTAGGGTGAGAAGCCCTAGCGCCGAATGACCAAGGGTTCCAGGGCCAGGCTAGTCCGCCCTGGGTGAGTCGGGACCTAAGGCGAGGCCGACAGGCGTAGTCGATGGATGACGGGTTGATATTCCCGTACCGGCGAAGCACCGCCCATGCTGACGCGCGGGTGCTAACCCACGCCCGGCCGCCATAGTGGCCGCGCCTGTCAGGTTCGCCTGACGGTGTGGTTGTGGTGGTGGGGTCTGGGGACCCTCCGTGCAGGTAGGCAAGCGTGTTAACAGGGGTGACGCACAGTGGTAGCCCGGCGGACCTGATGGCTTGGTCCGTTCAAGCGCGCAGCCCGTCCTCCAGGTAAATCCGGGGTGACTGTCTTTGATGACGGGGGTGAGGCGTGATGGTGACCCCACGCTGGTGGGGGATAACAGGGTGATCCTGGGGTGCCGAGAAAAGCCTCGACGCGATGGTGCCAGCCGCCCGTACCCTAAACCGACACAGGTGGTCGGGCAGAGTATGCCCTAGGCGCACGAGTGAATCGCATGGTTATGAACTCGGCAAAATGCCCCGTAACTTCGGGAGAAGGGGGCCCTGATCCTGAAAGCCCGCTTGCGTGCTAGGGGAGGGTCGCAGAGGCCAGGGGGAAGCGACTGTTTACTAAAAACACAGGTCCGTGCGAAGCCGTAAGGCGATGTATACGGACTGACGCCTGCCCGGTGCTGGAAGGTTAAGAGGAACCATCAACCCTCGGGTGAAGTGGTGAATTTAAGCCCCAGTAAACGGCGGTGGTAACTATAACCATCCTAAGGTAGCGAAATTCCTTGTCGGGTAAGTTCCGACCTGCACGAATGGCGTAACGACTTCCCTGCTGTCTCAACCATGAGCTCGGCGAAATTGCAGTACGAGTAAAGATGCTCGTTTCGCGCAGAAGGACGGAAAGACCCCGGGACCTTTACTACAGCTTGGTATTGGCGCCCGCCATAGCTTGTGCAGGATAGGTGGGAGACTGTGAAGCCGCCACGCCAGTGGTGGTGGAGTCGTCCTGAAATACCACTCTGGTTATGGCGTGCGCCTGAACCTGGGCCCGTGATCCGGGTTAGGGACAGTGCCTGGTGGGTAGTTTAACTGAGGGCGGTTGCTCCTAAAGTGTAACGGAGGCGCTCAAAGGTTCCCTCAGCCTGGTCGGCAACCAGGTGTTGAGTGCAAGTGCACAGGGAGCTTGACTGTGAGACCGACGGGTCGAGCAGGTACGAAAGTAGGAACTAGTGATCCGGCGATCCCGTGTGGGTGGGTCGTCGCTCAACGGATAAAAAGGTACCCCGGGGATAACAGGCTGATCCCTGCCCAAGAGTCCATATCGACGGCATGGTTTGGCACCTCGATGTCGGCTCGTCGCATCCTGGGGCTGGAGCAGGTCCCAAGGGTTGGGCTGTTCGCCCATTAAAGCGGTACGCGAGCTGGGTTTAGAACGTCGTGAGACAGTTCGGTCCCTATCCTCTGCGCGCGCAGGAGACTTGAGAAGGCCTGTCCCTAGTACGAGAGGACCGGGACGGACGAACCTCTGGTGTGCCAGTTGTCCCGCCCAGGGGCACGGCTGGTTGGCTACGTTCGGGAAGGGTAACCGCTGAAAGCATCTAAGCGGGAAACCATCTTCAAGATAAGGTCTCCGCAAGAAGGACTTGTCCTTTTGGTAGGCCCCCAGCAGACTACTGGGTTGATAGGCCAGGAGTGGAAGACCGGCAACGGTTGAAAGAGCTGACTGGTACTAATAGGCCAACACAAACAACAACCACCCCCACACACACCATGTGGGTGGGGGGTGAGCACAGTTAAGAAGCGTAAGGCGTCCACTATACGGTCCACACCCAACCCAACCACACACAAGCACACGCACGCAGCGTGGGTGCTTGTGAGAATGCAGCGGGCAGCCCAGACAACCAGACAATCGAATAACCGTCACCACAATCAAGACGGTCCATGCACTGCCCGTACAGTCGTCTCGGTGGTCACAGCGACAGGGAAACGCCCGGCATTCCATCCCGAACCCGGAAGCTAAGCCTGACAGCGCCGATGGTACTGCACCCGCCAGGGTGCGGGAGAGTAGGACACCACCGAGCACACACCACACAGCTGGCCCGGGAACCGCCAACAACAGCGGCCCCGGGCCAACTGCTCTACACACCCACCAACAAAACCACCACCCACAAACAACAGAAGCCGGGTTGGATCTAGGACCGATCTGACATCGGGGTACGAAACGGTGCACCATTGTCTCCGTGACTCACACCGACCTCCCCTCTACCCAATCGGGCAGTCATGAGCCGAGTCTCGATGCTGATCGGCTCATGCAACAGTCCGACGTCGTGCTGCACCTGGGGCGTCTCATGCTCGCCGCCGGCGCCGGCTCCTACCGCATCAAGTCCTCCATGGCCAGGGCCGCTTCCGCCGTGGGGCTCGACCGCCACGAGGCGACCGTGACGATGACGGAGATCGTCACCTCCTCCTACGTCGGCAACCGTTTCCGTACCGAGGCCTGCGAAGTGCGTCGTGTCGGTGTCAACGTTGCTCGGTTGGAGGCACTGCGCAGGATCGTCCACGATCTGCGCGCGCACGAGACTGTCGAGCACCTCGAGGCCAAGCTTGAGCAGGTCGAGCAGATGCACGCCCGCTACAACGCCTTTGCCAATGCCGCTGCCTCGGGCGTCGCCTGCGCAGGATTCTGCTTCCTCAACAAGGGCGGCTGGACCGAGTGCCTGACGGTGCTCGTCGCGGCATTCCTGGGACAGTTCATCCGCCGGCAGATGCTTGAGCGCCACTACCAGCACTTCTTCACCTGGCTCGTGTGCGGAGTCTCGGCCTCCGGTACGTACATGGGCATCGTGACTGCACTCGACGCAGCAGGTGTGGTGACGGGCAACCACCAGGGCGGCATCATATCGGCCATCCTCTTCCTCATCCCGGGCTTCCCGATGGTGACCGCCATGCTCGACCTGTTCCGCCAGGACTTCTCCTCGGCGCTGTCGCGCAGTGCCTACGTGCTCATGGTCATGGCGTCCGCAGGCGTCGCCGTCTGGACAGTGACCTTCATCTTCCGCTGGGACGTAGCGGCGGCCAGCGGTGCCGAGCTTCATGGTCCGCTGCTGCACGTCCTGCGCTGCTTCTGCTCCTTCATCGCCGCCTACGGATTCGCCATGCTGTTCAATGCCGGCACCAAGGCCAGCGCCCTTGCGGCTGTTGTCGGTGCCCTGGCCAATACCGGCAGACTGCTTCTCATCGACGTCTTCCACGTGCCGTGGCAGCTCGCGGTAGGACTGGCCGCGGTCACGATCGGCTTACTCGCCCAGCTCTTCGTCTCCCGCGCGTCTCTGTCCCGGGTGGCTCTCTCCGTTCCTGCGGTGGTCATCATGATCCCAGGGGTTCCCTTCTACCGGGCTATTTCCGCGCTCAACACGCTCTCTGTGGACAAGGGGGGAGTCGACGTCGGCGAAGCGGCCACGAACCTGTTCGAGGTCTTCTTCGTCATCACGGCCATTGGCGTGGGGCTGGCTCTGGCGCGCATCATTACCGACCATAACTGGCGTCACGACGTCGCCACTTCCGGGCGCATCACGCTGCCTCGTGCTGAAGAAGCTGTGCAGGCTCAGGAGGACTGACTTTCAGCCTGTGCGCGTCTCACATGGACGAAGGTGGCTCGCCACTGACATACGGCGGCGAGCCACCATTGGTCGTGTGAGACCTGTGAGTCTCAGGGGAGAGGCTCAGAGACCGCCGAGGATCTGCGCAATGAAGATCTTGACGATCATGGCCACGGGATAGACCATCGCGTATCCCAGAGCCACCCGGGGGTCCGCTCCGGTGCGCTCGTTGGCGAAGGCCAGAATCGCCGGTTGGGTCTGGGCGCCACCGATGAGACCGGACAGGCGGGTCCCGCCCATCTTGACCACCCAGCGCATGGAGGCGTAGATCCCCAGTCCCACGATGGTGGTGACGACGAAGCCGGTGACGAAGATCCTCCACCAGTCTCCGCCGGTGAATGCGTGCGCGATCTCCCCGCCCGCCTTGGTGCCGGCCTGGGCCAGGAAGACCAGGAGCCCGAACTCTGAGAGCACTGCCGTCGCAGTGAAGGGCATGGCGGTCACGAACTTCCCGATGCGACCGATGCGGCCGAAGATGAGGCCGACCAAGAGCGTGCCTGCCGCCGATCCGATGGAGAAGGTCGCGCCGGTGGGCGTGAGGAACTTCCACTCACCGATGAAGATGCCCAGGGCCATGCCCAGGCCCAGCGCCACCGGGTTGATGGAGGACAGGCCTCGTGAGGAGTCGCCGAAGTACGTCGAGATCTCCTTCATGCGGCCGGTCGGACCGACGACGCGAACCCGGTCGCCCTGCTGAAGCACCAGATCCGGGGTGCCCACCATGTCGACGTCGCCGCGGCGTACACGTGAGATCGTTGCCCCGAAACGGCTGTCGATATCGAGCTCACCGATCGTTCTTCCGGCCAGCTTCGGGTCCGAGACAGTGATGCGGCGGAAGTCGAGGTACTTGCGGTCCTCGATGAGGGAGTGCGACGAGCCGTGCCCCACGGCCTTGATCGCCTGGTTGACGGCTTCCTGCGTTCCGACGACGGTGATGAGGTCATCCTTGAACAGGCGGTCGTCGTTGCTCGGTCGAGTGATGGGACCGCGTTCGCCACGGCGCAGACGCGAGAACCTCAGCTGGCCGGAGATCGTCTCAACGAGATTGCCCAGGAGCGGGCCGTCCTCGCGCTCCACCCGGATGGTGCGATTGATGAGTGGGGAGGGAGTGTCCTTGTCGCTGCGACGATAGCGCAGCGCCAGCAGGCAGAAGAACAGCATCCCGATGACGCCGTAGAGGTAGGTGACGGCATAGGCGACAGTGGCATCACCTGGCCCGCCCTTGTCGCCGGCCAATGATGCGGCGTTCCCGGCCGCCGCCAGGGCGGGCGTGTTCGTGACGGCGCCGGCGAAGGCCCCCGCGATCATCGCCGCCTTGAGACCGAGGAGGCGCCCTACGCCCACGGCCGCCAGGGCCGCCACGCCCAGAACGCCCAGGAGGACCGCCAACGGACCGCCGGCGGTTCGGATCACGTGGAAGAAGTTCGGCCCGGACTGGATGCCGATGGCGAAGGTGAAGATCGCCAGCCCCAGGGTTCCCAGCTCCTTGGGAACCTCAATGGGCGTGGAGGCGGCCGCTCCCCAGGCCGCTAACGCAATGCCGCAGAACAGGACGGCCGCTGCCCCCAGGCTCACGCCCTTGATCTTGACGTGCCCGAGCAGCATCCCGGTACCGATCAGGAGGAACAGAACGATGACCGCGTTCCCGGCCAGGTGGTGGAGGATATTGGCGTGCGCCACCTTCCAAATCAGCAGGGCGGTGCTGCTGATCAGGAGGATCGTCGCCGGGACGCGTATGCTCCTGCGCCTGGCGCGCCAGAGCAGCATCCCGGCACCAACCATGAGAAGGACGATGACAACCGGGTTGTCCAACAGATAGTCCAGGACCGTGGCCACGTCGCTAGTGCCGCCTTCCGTGTCGCCGCTGAAAGTGACGCAGCGGATACTTTGTCAGGAGTAACAGGAGCATTGTGTCATCTTCGCAGACGCTGATGACGTACCAAGGTCCGTGATCCGCCGGGGGAGTGGAGGGGGTGCCTTGCTTGGGAGAACCGCCACGGCATCCAGTCCGTGATTCCATGATGTGAGATTGCAGGTGTCTCATTATGACTCTGCGCGGAGACTGATCTAACGTTCATTACCCGGCAGGTCGCCGGACGGTAGGCACGGAGAAGGAGAGCCAGCGATGACACGCGATGACGCTCCCGCACGTCAGGGCCAGCAGGTCATGACAGGCGCCCAGGCTCTGGTGCGCGCGCTGGAGGAGCTAGGCGTCACAGACATCTTCGGGATGCCGGGTGGTGCCATCCTGCCCTTCTACGACCCCTTGCTCGCCTCGACGAAGATCCGCCACGTCCTGGTGCGTCACGAGCAGGGTGCTGGTCATGCCGCCGAGGGCTATGCCATGGTCACCGGTCGCCCCGGGGTCTGTGTCGCCACGTCCGGCCCCGGTGCCACCAACCTCATCACCCCCATCGGTGACGCCCACATGGACTCGGTGCCCATGCTGGCCATCACCGGGCAGGTCGGAAGCCGTGGAATCGGGACGGACGCCTTCCAGGAGGCCGATATCGTCGGTGCCACGATGCCCTTCGTCAAGCACTCCTTCCTCATCACCCGTTCGGAGGACATCGTCCCGTGCGTGGCCGAGGCCTTTCACATCGCCTCCACCGGACGCCCCGGCCCGGTCCTCATCGACATCTCCAAGGATGCCCAGGAGGGGCCCACCGAGTTCGTGTGGCCCCCGGCGCGGGACCTTCCCGGCTACCGCCTGCCGGGCAAGCCCAACCAGCGGCGCCTGGCTCAGGCCGCAGAGGTGATCTCCGCGGCAGAGCGGCCCGTCCTCTACCTCGGCGGCGGCCTGAACCGGGCGCAGGTTCCCACCGAGGACCTGACCGAGCTCGTCGAGCTCATCGGAGCGCCCTTCGTCACCACTCTGACCGCCCTTGACGTCATGCCCAGTGAGCACCCGCTCAACCTGGGGATGCCCGGGATGCACGGTACTGTGGCCGCCGTCGGGGCCCTGCAGCGCGCCGACGTCGTCGTCTGCCTGGGAGCCCGCTTCGACGACCGGGTCACCGGCCGGCCGGACACCTTCGCAACCAAGGCCTCGGTGATCCACGTCGACGTCGACCCGGCAGAGATCTCCAAGATCCGTACCGCCGACGTCCCGATCGTCGGGGATCTGGCCGACGTCGTTCCCGCGCTGAGCACCGAGTTCCGCGACCACGTCGCCGCCGAGGGGCGGGCGGACATCGCCCCGTGGCGCGGCGAGGTCGGGCGCATCCAGGCCACCTACCCCACGGGCTGGACCGATACCGATGACGGGCTGCTTCAGCCGCAGGAGGTCATCACCCACCTCGACCGGGCCGCTTCCGAGGACACCATCTGGGTCACAGGCGTGGGCCAGCACCAGATGTGGTCGGCCCACTACCTCACCTTCCGTCGCCCCCACACCTGGCTCACCTCAGCCGGCGCCGGCACCATGGGCTACGGCGTGCCCGCCGCCATGGGCGCCAAGGAGGCGTGTCCTGACCGGCCGGTATGGCTCATCGACGGAGACGGCTGCTTCCAGATGACCAACCAGGAGCTGGCCACCTGCACCCTCAATAACATCCCCATCAAGGTCGCCGTCATCAACAACTCCTCGTTGGGCATGGTGAGGCAGTGGCAGACTCTGTTCTACGGGCAGCGCTACTCCAACACCGACCTGCATACCGGCGCCGGAACGGTACGTATTCCCGACTTCGTCACGATGGCCGAGGCCTACGGGGCCGTGGGACTGCGCTGCGAGCGCCTGGAGGACCTGGATGACGTCATCGCCCAGGCCAATGCCATCAACGACCGTCCCGTCGTCGTCGACTTCATCGTCTCCGCGGACGCCCAGGTGTGGCCCATGGTCGCGGCCGGGGTGTCCAACGACGAGATCCAGCACGCCCGCGGCATGAGCCCGGTGTGGGAAGAGGAGTGAGCGCCGTGAGCGAGAAGCACACGCTGTCCGTCCTGGTGGAGAACAAGCCCGGCGTCCTGACCCGGGTCTCGGCGCTGTTCACGCGCCGGGGCTTCAATATCCACTCTCTGGCCGTGGGGCCCACCGAGCATGAGGACATCTCGCGCATCACGGTGATCGCCGATGCTGAGGGACTGGCCATGGAGCAGGTCACCAAGCAGCTCAATAAGCTGGTCAACGTCCTCAAGATCGTCGAGCTCGATCCTGACACCTCGGTCGAGCGCGAGCTGTACCTCATCAAGGTGCACGCCGATGACGCCAACCGCACGGCGGTGCTCCAGGTCGTCGACCTGTTCCGCGCGCACGTCGTGGACGTCGCCCCCACGTCGGTGGTCATTGAGACCATCGGCTCAGAGTCCAAGGTCAAGGCTCTACTGACGGCTCTCCAGCCGTACGGTGTCAAAGAGATTGTCCAGTCCGGTGCCGTGGCGATCACGCGCGGCCCACGATCCATCACCGATCAACTCAAGGAGAAGTGAGAAGCAATCATGGCAGCTGAGAAGTTCTACGACGACGATGCCGACCTGTCCGTCATCCAGTCCAAGAAGGTCGCCGTCATCGGATACGGTTCCCAGGGGCACGCTCACGCTCTGAACCTGCGCGACTCCGGCGTCGAGGTCGTTGTCGGCCTGCGCGAGGGCTCCTCCTCAGCGGCCAAGGCGGAGGAGGCGGGCCTGCCCGTCAAGCCGATCGCCGAGGCCGTCGCCTGGGCCGACGTCGTCACCGTCCTGGCGCCCGACCAGGTGCAGGCCGCTCTCTACCGCGAGGAGATCGAGCCGAACATCAAGGCGGGCTCCGCCCTCCTGTTCTCCCACGGCTTCAACATCCACTTCGGCTACATCAAGCCGTCCGCGGACATCGACGTCGTCATGGTGGCTCCCAAGGGACCCGGCCACACGGTGCGCCGCGAGTTCGAGTCCGGCCGAGGCGTGCCCGTGCTCGTCTGCGTGGAGCAGGACGCCACCGGCAGCGCCTGGGACCTCGCCCTGTCCTACGCCAAGGCCATCGGCGGTACCCGCGCCGGCGCCATCAAGACCACCTTCCGCGAGGAGACTGAGACCGACCTCTTCGGTGAGCAGTCGGTCCTGTGCGGTGGCGTCTCCAAGCTCATCCAGTACGGCTTCGAGACCCTGGTCGAGGCCGGCTACCAGCCCGAGATGGCCTACTTCGAGGTGTGCCACGAGATGAAGCTCATCGTCGACCTCATCAACGAGGGCGGCATCTCCAAGCAGCGCTGGTCCTGCTCCGACACCGCCGAGTACGGCGACTACGTCTCCGGCCCGCGCGTCATCACCCCCGAGGTCAAGGAGCACATGAAGGAGGTCCTGGCCGACATCCAGGACGGCACCTTCGCCAAGCGCTTCATGGACGACCAGGCCGCCGGCGCTCCTGAGTTCAAGAAGCTCCGGGCCGAGGGTGAGGCGCACCCCATCGAGGCCACCGGCCGCGAGGTGCGCTCCATGTTCGCCTGGCGCGCCGACGTCGACAAGGACTACACCGAAGGCTCCGTGGCCCGCTGAGGACCACTGAGATCCGTTGACAACGGGCGGCGCCCCGAAGACGTCAGGTCATCGGGGCGCCGCCCGCTCGTTACCCGTCAGTGCGACTGGGACGAGGCGATCCGACGTCGCTGGAGACGAACGGCGAGGGCCACCAGGGCCAAGGCCGCGCCCATGAGCCCCACGAGCAGAGCGGCGCCGCGTCCTGGACCGGTGCCGACGACGGCTCCCAGGCTGGTGGACAGTGACTGTCCCGGCTCCAACAGGGGCTGAAGCACGTGGTCGACCAGCGCCCCGGAGCACAGGTAGGCCACCAGGTAGCCCGTCTGGGTGACCAGACTGATGGTGCCCCAGGTGCGCGCCTGCTGAGCGTTGTCGACCCGGGTGCGCACAAGGACCTCCGCCCCGGCCTGGGACAGGGGCAGGCAGGCGAAGATGAGGAAACCGCAGACGGCCACCCACCAGGCGCCCGGCCCCACGGGGAGCAGGGACATGGCGGCGCCGGTTCCGGCCAGGCCCGCGGCAAGCAGCGTCGTGGGCTGGGCGCTCTTCCAGGCGGTCACCAGGGCCGCGCCCATGAGCATGCCGGTAGCGGCCACCGTCTCAACCACCCCCATCTCAGCGGTGCTCACGGTGGGCAGAAGGATCGGCTTGAGGAGCACCTGAACGACCCCGATCGCGAGAGTGGCCAGGGTCATGAGGACGACGAGGGAGCGCAGGGCAGGGTGGGAGGAGACGGTCAGCCACCCCGCCATGATGCTGCGGTCCTCGCCCTGGTGGGGCTCGGTGCGTTGCGGCGTCTCGGTCGCCAGGGCGTGGCGCACCGTCACGGTGCACGCCACGGTGACCATGCAGGTGCCGGCATCCAGCAGCAGGAGACCACGGGGCCCGACAAGAGGCATGAGGAACCCCGCCGCGGCCGGTGCCAGCAGGTACTTGGCCGCCGAGGCGAGCTGGAGGAGACCGGAGGAGCGCACGTAGTCCTCCTCGCTCACCAGGTCGGTGACGCTCGCCCGCAGCGCCGGCTCGGTCAGGGCGGCCAGGCAGGAGGAGATGACGGCTCCTGCGCAGATCCAGCCCAGGGACGGCCGGGGCGAGGAAAGGGCCGCCAGGATGACGCCCAGCCCGAGAATCGAGCCGGCGTCCCCGATCATCATCATGAGGCGGCGGTCGTAACGGTCTGCGAGGACCCCGGCCAAGGGTGCCAGGAGGACGATGGGGGCGAAGGCGCTCATCTGAACGGCTGCGACCGAGGAGGCTGTTCCGTAGGCGCGCAGTATGACGACGGCCAGTCCGAAAGTGCTCAGCCCCGTTCCCAGCGAGTTGATGAAGGATCCCAGGACCAGCAGTCCAACGCGCTTCACGGCTCCGCCTTCATCAGGAAGCCGAGGCTGCCGGGCTCAGCGCCCAGGAGCGTCTCGCAGGCCCATATGAGGCTCTCGCGACGGCGGGCGAGCTCCGCGGGACTGGGCTTCATGATGTCCTGGTCCAGGAGGATGCCCGAGGCGCTCAGCAGCACCTCGATGGCGTCACGGGGGCGCTCGGTGGTGAAGGTCCCCTCGCTCACCCCCTGGGTGATGACCTCGGTCAGGACCGGGGTGAGGTGCTCGATCATCGCCGTGATGGACAGCAGGTGGAACTCCGCGTTACCCGGTGCGTGGAACTGGTCGACGAGCTCGGTCTCGGTGTCCGCGAGCCGCATCGCGGCCATGATCGCTGCGAGCTTGTCCGTCGCCGGGGCCGATGAGGTGGCGATCTCGCGGGCCTGCTGCTCGACCTGGCAGACGATGCGCAGGACCAGGGCCTTGAGAATCTGCTCCTTGCTGGGGAAGTGGTAGTAGAGCGTCCCCTTGGCGATGCCCACGATCCTCAGGATGTCCTCCATGGTCGTGGGTTGAAATCCCTTGGTGGTGAACAGGGTGTGGGCGGCGTCGAGAATCTCCTCGCGACGTTGCGCGGCAGGGCGATGGATGCGCGGCATGGCTCCTCCTCGGGGCATCGGCAGCAGACTAATCGACTGCTGGTCGAAACGCGAGCACGTGCTTCCGTGATGCGGACTTCTCATCTCGCATCCTGATCGTGCCCTAAGGTGGCCTCATGACGCAGACCATCAAGCTGGCAGTAATCCCGGGTGACGGCATCGGTAAGGAGGTCGTCCCAGAGGGGCTCAAGGTCCTTGAGCGAGCGCTGGAGGGAACCGGGGTCACGGTCCGTCCCACCACCTTCGACCTGGGGGCTGAGCGCTGGCACCGGACCGGCCAGACCCTTACCGATGAGGATCTCGAGGCCATCAAGACTCATGACACCATCCTGCTGGGAGCCGTCGGTGATCCCTCCGTCCCCTCCGGCGTGCTCGAGCGCGGTCTGCTCCTGCGCCTGCGCTTCGCCCTGGACCACTACGTCAACCTGCGTCCCTCGGTCTACTACCCGGGCGTGCCGACGCCGCTGGCCGATCCGGGCGACATCGACTTCGTCGTAGTGCGCGAGGGCACTGAGGGCCTGTACTGCGGGAACGGGGGAGCCGTGCGGCAGGGCACGACGCACGAGATCGCCACCGAGGTCAGCGTCAACACGGCCTACGGGGTGGAGCGACTGGTCCGTTACGCCTTCGCCAAGGCTCGTGCCAGGGCGGCCAAGCATCTCACCCTCGTCCACAAGCACAATGTGCTCGTCCACGCCGGTGACCTGTGGCGGCGCACCGTGGAGGCCGTCGGCGCCGAGTACCCCGACGTCGCCGTCGACTACTGCCACGTGGACGCCGCCACCATCTACATGGTGACCGACCCCGGCCGCTTCGACGTCATCGTCACCGACAACCTCTTCGGCGACATCCTCACCGATGAGGCCGGTGCCGTGACCGGCGGAATCGGCTTGTCGGCCTCGGGCAACATCAACCCTGAGAAGGCCTTCCCCTCCATGTTCGAGCCAGTCCACGGCTCGGCCCCGGACATCGCCGGTCAGGGCAAGGCGGACCCGACCGCCACGATCAGCGCCGTCGCTCTCATGCTCGACCACCTAGGGCTGTCCGAGGCCGCTGCGAGGGTCGAGGCCGGAGTCGCCGCGGACATGGCCGCCCGAGGTGACGGCGCCCAGCGCTCCACCAGCCAGATCGGTGACGCCATCGCCGATGCGGTGACGACCGGTGCGGGTGCGTCATCGCATTGAGACGCCACGTCCCTCTTCGTGTCCGGAGCGTGATCAGGAGCCCTGGGGAACCGATGTAGGCGTGGGGGCGGCCGGGCTGGTGGTCTCGTGCGGGGCAGCGGAGGTGGTGCAGCAGCCGGGCGGGCCCGGGAGGCCGGCCGTGAGCGCTGGACCGAGGGACGCAGGACGGAACGCATGGCCGGATCCTGGCCCCGCACCGTCCGCCAGCCAGCATATGGGAAGGTCGTGTCCGAGTTATGGCCTCGACGGTAGGGTGGGTCCATGCCCGAGACAGACGCCACCTCAACCGACTTCGCATCCACCTCCTTGGCTCGCGCCGCCGAGGTCCCGGTCCCGGAGGCCGATGTGCTCGCCGGTCGATTCCCCTTGACCGCCAACCCATCACCCGTCGCTGAGGATGAACGGGCGGCAGTCCTGGCGGGTCTCCACTTCGGTGACTTCTTCACCGACCACATGGCTCACGCCCGCTGGAGGCAGGGTGAGGGATGGGGTGACTACGGCGTCGTTCCCTACGGCAGTCTCAGCCTGTCCCCGGCCGCCGCTGTGCTCCACTACGGCCAGGAGATCTTCGAGGGCATCAAGGCCTACCGGCACAAGGACGGATCGGTGTGGACCTTCCGTCCCCGCTACAACGCGGCGCGCCTCAACGCCTCCGCCCGGCGCATGGCTCTGCCCGAGCTGGCGGAGGAGGACTTCGTGGCCTCCCTGGTGGATCTGGTGCGTGCCGACGCCGCCTGGGTGCCCTCGGGTGAGGGCGAGTCCCTCTATCTGCGTCCTTTCGCCTTCGCCTCCGAGGCCTTCCTCGGCGTCCGTCCCTCCGCCGTGGTCGACTACTACGTCATCGCCTCGCCGGCGGGCTCCTACTTCCCCACGGCCTCGAGCCCGTCTCCATCTGGGTGACCACCGAGTACCACCGAGCCGGACGTGGAGGAACAGGGGCGGCCAAGACCGGGGGCAACTACGCCTCCTCCTGCTTCCTCAGCAGGAGGCCTACGAGCAGGGCTGCGACCAGGTTTGCTTCCTCGATGACATCTCGCAGAAGAACATCGAGGAGCTCGGTGGCATGAACATCATGGTCGTCGATGCCGAGGGGACCGTGCATACGCCGCGTCTGACCGGGACGATCCTGAGGGGCTCCACCCGCAGTGCCATCATCCGCCTGCTGCGCGACTCCGGGCGGAGCGTCGTCGAGGACACCATCAGCCTCCAGGGGCTGCTCGCGGACATCGAGTCGGGCCGGGTCAGTGAGGTCTTCGCCTGCGGAACCGCTGCCGTCGTCGTGCCTCTTAGGGCGTCTCAAGGGCGAGGGGTTCGACGCCCGTATCGAGGGCAGTGAGGTCACCCGGCAGATCCACGACCGGCTCACCGCCATTCAGTCCGGCTGCGCCGAGGACCCCTACGGGTGGATGTACCAGCTCGTGCCTCCTCGTTCATAGAATCACTGACGATATTCTTCTGATCGCCCAGAAAGATATTCTGGACGTGACATGGAATGGTGACGGGGAGATTGCATGGGTCTCAGTTGCATCTCATTTCACGAGTGATTTGCCCGGAATTCCTAAAACAAGGGGGTTCCGGGCAAAACGCTTGAGAAAGATGTGATGCCATTAGCCCATGACGCAGTCCCTCCTACCAGAACCTGGAAGCACCCCGATTGACAAGGGTGATGCCGGACCAGCCTCATCAGAGGCTGAAACGACCTCGGTGCGCGGCGTACGCAGTGCTCGACGCCGCCCCGGACGAGGATGGAGGATCGCCTCCTCAGTGTCCCGGCGATCTTCCTGGTTCTGACCCTGGCCACAGGAGGCCTCGCTCTGTGGGTGCGCCACTCCATCGCCTCCGGCATTGAGACCATCGCCGATCCCTTCGTGGGTATTGCTACGCGTGCCCCGCAGCAGAAGGTGGCGGCCGGCCAGGAACCGGCCGTCAACATCCTGGTCTGGGGAAGCAATACGTGAAAAAAGAAAAAA